>Ga0080006_1161379_pt1 | contig 130105 bp, 131 predicted proteins | sample RS3BMetagenome_FD_69209 | JGI IMG/M metagenome (GOLD analysis project Ga0080006, IMG submission 69209) | Ferric oxide microbial mat and aquatic microbial communities from Rainbow Spring, Yellowstone National Park, USA - RS3B (SPADES... ...
TCTATCTTGGGTTTCGTCACCACAAGCATAGAGGTAGGATCGTAGATTTGGAAATCACGTGGCTCACTTTCAATCTAATCAAACGCTACAAAAGTGGCTCAAAACTACATTAGCAAAGACAGATGTCGCTATTGAAATCGCAGGGAGAACGGCGGCAGAGCAATTCGAGAACAGCATCGCCGACAAAAGGGGATGGGTGCGCGAAAATCCAGAAGGGAAACTGACGAAGCAATCCGATCTGTCGGTCTATGAAATCCGCATTGCCTATCAGAAGCATCGGCAAACCATCGCGTGGATTGTATCGGTCGATGCGTCGAATGGCGAAGTTATAGGAATTTCCTCAGCCAAAAAGACCGGACAGCAAAAATCGTATGAAGTCGGAACCTGGGCACCTTGGCTGGGTACGGTCGCTTCCTTGGCCGGTGCTGCTCTGTATCTTTACTTGGCATACACAAACTACCCGAATTTATTTCAAAGCAACGCAATAGGAGCTATCCTTCTCGCGTCCTGTTGCGCTTTCTATCTCTTGGGTATGCTCTGGTCAATTCTTATGCTCAATCATCCGAAAGGGATGGGAGTTATGCTGTTGATCTGGTTCATTCTCTCTATTCCTCTCTCCATGCCGTCAATTGTGTTTTACGCCCCTGTTGTTATATCCATTGTCTATTTGCTTATCTCGCTTCATGCGCTTACAAGGAGGCGCAACGCATGACCACAGGCCCGATCAGCACCATCGCTCCTCTGGATTTGACGTGGATATCATCTGGAGATGTTGCGGACATCATCTGGATATGATGCGGATATCGCGTACTCAAAAACGCGAAAACTTCGTGATTCGGAAAATTATATGGGTCTAGCTAACCGTTCCTCATTTTAGTTTAAGCGAGAGAACTCAGCGAATTGCCGTTATTTGATAATCTGTCGCCGGTGGCAGAAATCGTGTTTGCACCAGTTCGTGCAGTCGTCAGAGCAGGTCCAACCGGTTGGACAGATCGGACAGCGCTGGCTAATCCGAAAATTACCGACCAGCTACTGAGTAGTAGTCGTGTACACTGTACGCACCCCCGCAATTTGCGTATCCGTGCGGGTCTCCCCAAATTTGGGGGAACCTTCGCCGCGACATGCGGCATAAAGAAAACCTCCTCCTCGGCCACCCGGCGGCTCAATGCCTGCACGACGACAGCAGACAAACTGTCATAGTTGGTCAACTTCTCAGCCTTATCTCACATGACTTGATCCTCTTCCCGGACATACAAAGCCCGTCGTGGCATCGTCAAAATCTTCCCATCTCCTGTCGGTTTATATACGCATGCGCAAGGCGGTTTGGTCGCTGAGGCAACCTTCTCAAGCAGCCAATTGACCGTCAGACGTACTTTCTGCGCCATAATTCGAAGCGGCGTATGCTTGTCCTGCGATGCACAGCAAAGAAGCTGTGCGGAATGGAGGACCTCCCGTGGAAGGAGAATGGAACGAACTGTTCGACCTGTTCCTGCGCACACTCGTCGTGGCGCTAGCGACATACACAGCGCGAGAAATCGTGCATCGGGCGTTCGCAACGCAGAACTAATCAAGGCCGCATCGGGGCGCTGATCGGCCCCGGTGCTCCTTATCTCCAGCAGCATAAAGAAACCCTCCAGCACGTAGCCGAAGGGCACTGTGACGTGACTGCTTACTGAGCCATTTGCGCGTCTGTACAAGCCGCCTGCGTGGTCGTTTTCGGCGGCAGTGCGTCGAGTTCATCCGCGATCGCATTCAGCCTCGTTTCGATGCGTTCCAGCCGTGACAGGATGCTCCCGATGACCGATTCGGTGTATTCTGAGTAGTTCATGCGTGGCCTCCTTTCCATGTACAAATTGTCCACGGTCCGAATCGTGGCGGGTCAGAAGATTCGCGGGATTTCGCCTTCGTACAACGGGAACTCGCTGATGTCCCGACGAATGGCTTCCGCCAGAGCGGCGACTTGCGAGTAGACACGGGTCGCGTCTATTTTGCCGTCTTCCATGCCATCCTCAATGTCGTGCAAGATGTTCGTGAGTGCTTCCAGAATGCGCATCCGCTCATATAACGCGGTGATGCGCTCATTGATCCTTTCGGGGATATTCGGCATATCCGACGCCCGTACAATCGCCGTTGTGTCGGCCTCTTGCTGCGCTTGTTCAGCGTCAGAACCGGGTGCGAGGGTTACGATGCCTCTTCCGGCGCGATACTTTTTCATCGTGTCATGTACCTCCTGTAAAAGTCCTGTGGAGCGGTTTGGGTGTCAATTGAGGTGGATGCCCTTCGATTGCTCGCATCGCGTCTGTACGAGTTATCGGCGCGCGCGGCCAAAAAGAAAATCCACGGTCACCCCGTAAAACGATGCTATAGCATTCAAACCATCAAAATCCGTGGTCTGCGTTCCAACCTCCCACGATCTCAAGACGAACGGGGAAACACCCACGCCTTTGGCGGCTTTGGTCACAGACAACTTGCGAGAATTCCGCAATTGGCGCATTCGAGCGGCTATCAGGCGGTCAATTTCCTCCGTCCTAGGTGTGCGCTCGCTCTCCTTACTGCGCTTCTTCGACTTCTTCCGCTCCCGCTTCTTTTGCTTCTTCTTGGACTCCGATGCTTCACTCTTTGGCGGCCATTCGACGCCGGGCAGTGGTGTGACTGTGCCGAGTGCCATGCTCTCAAACTCCCTTCGTGCGAAGCGTGGCTCCTGCATTTTCAGGAGTGACATGCATACTCGCAAGAAAGTCTACTGCCCACCGTAGAGCGCGCAACTCGTCTCTGAGAATCTCAACCTCGGGGGATTTCATGACGTTCGTTCGCACCCCCGCAAAGTGATGACCAACTTCCTCGGCCAGGACCGCCAGGTGCTTAGAGGGATTCTGTTTCAGTGATTCATCAAGCAGTATGCAGGAAGTCTGTCTGGCGGGATCGTAAAAATAAAGCCCGTATAGTTTGCGTCTTGGCGAAAGGCATTCATCGTATCTCATCCAGATCCCTTCTGACTCAATCAATCGATATAAAGCGCTCAAAGCGTCGTTTGGCTGCATGGCAGATCCTCCTCTCGCAGGTCAGAAAATTCGCACCCCCCGACGCTCACTCGACGGTAGGCCCTGCGTTGTGTATCAGTCCGCCAAAGCCCATCCGCAATCCGTCTTGCAGCCCGAGGCGGTACATGGCTTCTGCCATCGCGTTGCCGAGATCCGATTCCGCATCGTCCAAGGCGATCCACTGGCTTTCGAGGGATTCCGGCAGTGCTTCCCGAAACTGATGTTGCGCCTCCACCACTTTTTCTAAAGTCTGTCCGTATTGCGATTCGCGAGACATCATCCGTATGCGATCCGGCGTCAAGGTGGTCATGCGCACAGCAACCATGTAGTTCAACGCATCGGGCAACGGCAATCCATCGCCCGGCAGAATGAGAGACTTCTTACTCATTTTCCATTCCTCCTTATGTGTGCCCGCAAGGGCTCCTGCGATCCCCTACGAGGCCGTTTACTGCGCGGTCACGTTCGCGTCATTTGCGCGTGAATCTCCCGATGGGCGGAGTCCTACACCGGCGTCGGTTTGCTGACCTGTGGCTTCTCCGTAAGTCCTGAAAGATCCGTGAGTATCTCAATTTCGATGTAACGAGTGATCTCCAGCAATGACCTGAAAACATCCCGGATGGAACAATCGGGATCGTTGAGCATTGAGAACATCAATTCCTGGACCTTCAGATAAACCGGAACCACGCCCAGGTTTTCGTTCAAGAAGGGCACAAAGGATTCTTTACAACCAAGCTCCTTTAAATCGGATTCCCCAATCATTGGCATGTTGATTCCCCCTTTTATGCGTTCGGATGTCAGTTTCCGTTTTGCGGCGGCGTCATGGTGGACTGGAAGCCTTGAATTGCCTCCAACAGGTCCCCGGCGATGCCTCCGAGGCCGTGATAGGTGTCCGCGTTCGAATGCTCTTCCTCCACCAGATCCAGCATGACATCGAGCAGTCTGTGATACAGCAGGGTGAGACTCGATGTCGTGAGCAACGCGTCCACCTGCATTGCGGACACACTCTGCCGAGGTGCCAATGAGCGGCGTGTGTCCTGCTCCATTTCTTCGGTCTCTTGCATCATTTCTTCCCCCTATGCGATTCTGATGTGCGTGCGATGAATCCGTGTTGCCCCTCCCACCGTCAGCCGCAACTGCAGGCCATGTGTCGCTGGGCTACCCTTTACGCATCTGTGCGTGTTGCTCCTCGACCCAATCCAGGAATTCAACCTTGTAAATCCGGTGGATGTGCGATGTAATCCGCCACACCGGAAATCTCGGTTGACACATCACGTCGTATGCAGCTCCTTCGCTGATGCAGAGGATTCGCGCCAGAAACTTCCTATCGAAGAAAGCCGGGATGTCTTCTAGGCGAACGCCCGGCAACATGTCTTGCGGCGTTAAGTTTTGCTTAGTTTCTGACATGTTATTCGCAATCCGCCCTCTCTCATGTGATTTTCAAATGTGACGCAGTGCGTCGGTGCGCGCGCATTGGGCGATAGATGCCGTCCATGTTCATGCGTTGGTTGTCATCCATTGGCGGCCAGCACCTCCTGCATCTCGTTGTGAGCGATGCGTGTGCCTTCCTGTTGGACGCCTTGATCCAAAGCCCATACGCGAAGCCGCTCGGACATAAACGATTCTGTCACGCCGAAGATCTCGGCCAGTTCTGCGATGTCTTCTCGGCGAATATCCGTCCGGTGTCGCAGTTCCGGGGCAAGGAGGTAGGTGGGCACAAGCGCGTAGTGGGAGAAGCGAATTGCTTCTTCCTCTTGCCGCAATATTAAATTCTTCGCCATCCACATCTGATTACCGACGTGCAACAGGATGTGACCAGTTTCGTGAGCGACACAGTAGTGTCGTTCCGGGGGCGACAGTTCAGTATCGAGCCATATCACCCATCCGCATTCGGTTTCGGTGACATAGGTGCGCCCCGGTCGCTCGATGATGCGGATGCCGCCTTCTACTTCTGAACCAAAGACGGAAAGGGCGATGTCTGCGGGAGCCCGAAAGCCGCACTGCTGATACAACGCCTCGATGCGGCGATCAAAAGGGTGCTGCGCGACGGCACAATCCGGCTGCACCGTGAAACTGCGACCACGAGGATTCCGAGGCTCGCGACGACGTGACAGCCATGCATCGCGTTTCTCGTCATTCTGCCGGATCAGGTGTTCGAGTGTTGGCCGCCGCTCACGCTTGGCGGCAATATCGGACTTTATGCCAATCCACGCCCAGCGAAGGGCCGCGCTCATCGGAAAACCATATTTTGCATTCATGGTGTAGGCCATCGTGACGTTGGCCCACACCCTGCGAGTGGTGATGAGGTTCATCGGGTGTGCCTCCTTGTGTTTGCCTACACCTACATGATAGCGGATATTATCTACATAGTCAATAGTAAATAGTAATATTTCTTTGACATGTAGGAGATTATCTATTATATTACGTGTAGGAGGTGACACGGATGGGGTTCTCGTTCAAACCGTTATGGAAACAATTGATCGACCGTGGAATGACGAAGGAACAACTGCGGCAGCAAATGGGGTTGTCGCCTACGACGATCGCTAAGATGGGGCGTGGAGAACAGGTATCTATGGATGTCTTGAACCGGATATGCGTTTACCTCCATTGTTCTCTATCCGATGTGGTGGAGCATGTGCCGGAAGATGGGGACATCAAATAACCCGCCGGATTGGCCTGGCAGTACAGCCTCTCTTGATGTGACGAGTTGAATAAATGGGGGTGGAATCAATGAACGATGAGCCGGGGTCCGTACCGATGGTTAAGGCTGCCGATGAGAAATTTTGTGAATCGTGCGGAGCGGTTATCAAGCAGAGAGCCGTGATATGTCCTAAGTGTGGAGTACCTCTGCGCGTACCAGAACCACCGAAAAGCAAGATCGCGGCAGGGGTTCTGGCTATACTACTTGGCGGCATTGGGATTCATAAGTTTTACCTCGGGAAGATCGGCATGGGCATTCTCTACATTCTTTTTTGTTGGACAGGAATTCCGTCTATCATTGCGTTGGTTGAAGGTATCATCTATTTGACTACAAGCGATGAGAAGTGGGCACAAAGATTTGAGCAGTAAGTGGCTTCCCAATCATCCGATTTTGTATCCGGCTGCGTCGTCGCGGGCAACAAAAAAGATGGAATAGCATGCGGGTACTCTCTGCAATCGGCATAGTGCGTGCTCTAGATTCAATCGAGGGCTCCTGAAAATTCAGGAGTGAAGATGGCCGTCTGACGCGATGTAGGGTATTGACATCGGCAACACCCTTGAGCAAAGAAAGCGGGCGCACAGAATGCCTCGGGAGCCGCACGATGGTTCGGGTAAGCCTGCGGGAGCAGAAACGCATGGGAACGGCTCATAGAGGCTGTTCCGCGCGTCTGGTGCGGCCTCAGTTGAATTGAGGGCGTCGGGGGAAAGGGTTTGTGTTCAGCGCAAATCCTTTGGGGCGGGGTACGATGGCTGTCCAAGAAATGGTTATAACGCGCGTTATAAATCCCACTCAAGCACGCGATGGGGTTGGTTGAATCGAAGTCACGACTCAAAATTGAGCGGTGAACGAGTTCCAATGAGACAACAGCGCCGGAATTTGTCGAATGGAGCCAGCTGGAGCAGGATAAGCGGGTATGGTGCAGAATGTTCCTCTCTGTAAGAGCGTCCTGCGATCTTTGCTATCAAGTTACCCGCTACCTCCATTCCAAAGCAGAGAATGGATTGAGGTTGCAATAATCGATTCGGGCGCGAATTACGATGAACGTGATGGGAATTAGTACGATCACAATCACAGGCAGGTGATATGCGTGGACGAATTATACCGCCTTGTGGAGCAGGAGAAAATCCACCTTTACTATCGTGACATGACTACCGCACCGGTGCGCATCTACGGACTTTATTTCTTCGATCTACGACGGCAACGCGCTTTCATTGTGCTTGAAAGTTCGTTGGTACATAACATCCCGATGCACAGATCGGTTCTCGCCGAGGAATTGGGCCATCATTTCACCGTGCCCGAAGGAAACTTAATCCTTCCCTACACGAGTTACAGCAACATCATGCTCTTGAACAAAGATGAAGCCCGTGCTTTGAGGTGGGCCTGCGACTTTCTAATGCCGGTCGATAAAGTCAAAGAGGCGATTGAGGAGGGAGCGAACACAATAGATGGAATTGCCGAAAGGTTCAATGTTGCACCGTGGTTGGTGCGTAAGGGTTTTGTGTTGAGATATGCCTGCCACATACGGTAACGATGCCAAGATTGCGAATCATCAAAAACGATTAGCGAGGCCCCCAAAAAAATAGAGAGGTGAAAGAATATGAGGTTTTATGGTAAACGCGAAGTGGATGAATCGTTGAACACTCGCAATCCATTATTCAAACGCAGGTCGACATGGATTGCCACATCGAGCGGACTTATCGTAATCATCGGAGTTGTGGGATATTTTACATATCAGAACGTACAGTACAATGACTATTTGGAGACGGCAATCACAGCGTTGAGCCTCAATGAATATAAAACAGCTCTGTCCGACTTCCAGGACGCATCGCGCTACTCGTCCAACCCCGTACTGCAGAGCGACCTTCAGAAAGCGCAGTCTTTGGTACAGTCACATGATGATTACCTGGCGGGAATGAATGCGCTTCAACAAGGCCATCTTCAGCAGGCGTACATTGATTTATCTGGTGTCATCTCGACGGATACCTTGGATTACGCTAAAGCATTGAGCCAAAGAAGAAATGTACATGACATCATTTTGGTCAACAAGGTAGTCAAAGATTACAATTCCTTTATCGTTGCCGAATCGAACGCAGACGCGATCTCCAACACCATAGCAGGCACGGAGAACTCGCTGACAAATGATACGAGTCAGTCTTCGTTTCAGGCCGATATATCCTCGCTCTCCAATGAGTCTAACGGTTACGGGAACGAAATTTCAAATGTTCAAAGTGCCATTCAATCAATCGACACAGACGCTCAACTCATATCAAACCCAAAAATAACAGCCATTATCACACCGATGGAGAATGCACTGACAAAGCTTGAAGATGACGAATCTACAATGAGCGCAGATGCAAGCGACGAACTATTAAGCGCACAACAATACAATCGGAACTGGGGTGCCTACTACGGAGGATTTTATTTAACCACTCCTACAACAGGGTCATGGAACAAAGCTATTGGGGACGTAGGCAAACAGGAAAATTTGATTACTACCTACGAAAGCAGACTCAAAGCATATGCATCGCAGTTACAAAGTACAGGAACGTCGGCGTGATGTGTCGGCAAGAGTATAGACGTATTCGCGCGGCTGCTCAAGTTTGAGCCGTAAAGGGGTTCGGCAATTTTGCTGAGGGGTTGTGTTGAACGCAGGACCTCGCGAAGTTCCAGAAGGGAAATGGTTCGTACAACAACCTACAACCGTTCGAGCGCATAATGGCGGTGGAAGCGACAGCGCTGGAAGGGTGTCGTCGCTTCGACGACTGAGTGAGTTTATTTCTGATTATCCTTTTTGAGCGCTAACGCGGTCGGATCCCCAGACAGCGGATTAGCTTCTTGTCGATGTCGCGCATTGTCGGCTCTGTCAGGATCATAATATAGTCAGACTCCTTGATTTCCTTTACGGAGACCATGAAAACGAAACTCAGATCGATGTAACCATGGTCAATAATTTCTGGATCATGGATGCATTCCTTTTTGATGTTCCGCAGGGGATACTGTGTATATTCTGCGCAATGTGAAGGAGGGTTGCTGTTAATAAATACTGCTGCCCGAAAGGGGTGACGAGTAAAGTTGTCGTCGCCTTGAAGAACTACGAAATACTTATACTTGCCGCCCTTTCGAATGGACGGATCAGCAAAGAAATGCTCATCGAAATGCTGTCCGTACATCTGCCCACGAACGATGATGCTAATGTTTGACATGTTTCACCCTGGGTTCACAAGTTTAAATAATCCCGAATCGATTGCTTTCGAACTGCGTCAAGCCATCCTTCGGAATGGGTGGAAGCGGGCGCTCCCAGTGAAGATGCGTCCGTATCAACCGTGGCCTCTTCAATCAATCGTTCGTACTTCCACATCGGAGAATCTTTCTGCTCGCAGTAATAGTGCCGCATAGAGTCAACGGGAATAGGATTCTGGTGGTAAATCGAATCCGAATCAAAGTTCTCTCTCCATGGGTTCTCTTGATGCGTCATGTTGCGAAGTGCGGACGCAGACAAACCTCCGTAGACTTCCCAAACTTCTTCCAAGACGCAGAGATCCGAACCGTCAAATACGGTCATAGCGTCAAACCGCGCCGCAGTTTGGATAAACTCCAAAGGCATCTGAGTCCTTCCCTTGTATTCGGAATATAATTTTCGATCTACCGGGCCATGCTCCCAAGCTTCAAATTCTCCGTCACACAACGGGCGGTCGAGTTTAGCCAAAGCCCAAGCCTGAGCATAGTAGCAAAGCTTTTGTATCTTCATGGGACTCATTTCAGCATTCTCTTCAGTGGCACGTTTGACGAAGTAATGGGCCAAATCAAAGATCGTCGCCATATGCTCCCCCCCTTCACTGTCAGTTCGGTCTCACGAATGCTCAGACGTACTCAGTAACGCCTTGTTACGCTCAGTTTACCACAGTTGACAGCTGTCAACTCAAGAAAATAACGCCTGCTGCTCAGACATCGATAGTCCGACGACCATCCGTGCTGATGCTGCTCAATTGCTTGGTGGTGCAGGAGGCTGGTCGCTTGCCACCGATGTGGTTGCTGGCGCAATTGTGTATGTGCCACCGGATGCTGAATAGAGCCACGCGCCTTGACCTGGTTGCAGCATCAGCAGCGAGCCGTACACAGCCGTGTACCCCGAACCTGGTGTGTATGTATCTGCCGCGTCGCCCGATTGTAGAGCTAGGGACACAGGTTGACTGTACGGATTACCGACCATCGCCCACGACTTCGCCGCAACTTGGACAGCGAACGAGGTCTGCGATTCAACGGGGACAGGAACCGTCAAAGCCTGATTTGTGTCTACCCATTCACCATTGGCGTTGCTTGACGCGGATCGGACATAAGCGGTTCCGTTCCAGAAGTCGGACGTGGCGGGTGCTACCTCGTTGGCGAGCGCTGCATCGACCAGGTTCCACCCCTGCGAGAAAGTGTATGTGGTATTGCTGCTCGAGCTCGATGGCGACGGCGCGGCGGGAGGGATGTTCGATACCAAAGAGTAAAGAAAAAGACCTTCGCGGGAGAGGACGTCAAGCATATTACTCGATGGGGAGTATGCCAATTGTACTATATTGGAACCTCCGCCTCTCGTGAATTGGCCGTTCCGGATAACTCCAATCTCTTTATTGGTGGAGACGTCAAAAATTTCGACTACCCCCTGATATTCCTGTCCGGAAAACATCGCTCCGCTAATGAATAAATTGTTCCCTGCGAGAACGGCGCTTCCAACTCCATCAATTCGATTGCTGATCTTCAAATCCGATTCTTTCTCCAACGTCGAGCCGTTTATAGCCTCTACAACAGAGTTTCCGCCAGCACTTCCACCAGCTCTTTCACCACTGATGCCCACTTGATAAATGATACCTGACGGAGCGCCGATGACAGCCGATACTCCGGCCTGGCTGCCGGATATTTCTTGCGTCGCGGTTTGTGTGGTCAAATCGACAATAGTACATCCGGATCCGTAATTTCCATTGGTCGTGTAGTTCTCGCCGAGTCCAGGAATTAGAATCGACCCTCCGCTGCCCGAAAAGCTCATGACGTTGTTTGGTGGATAGTAATAAGAACTGCTATTAAATTGCCCTATCTCCAAATTGTTCACAGACCACTTGACGTCTCCGGTCGCCAAATCGAACGCGACAAGCGCCATCGTACCGTCTGCCCCGTTGTCGAGAACATATAAGGTGTTCCCGTCTGGAGAAACGAGCAACGATATCGGGCCGTAAAGTTGACTGCTGGTAATACTGTTTATAAGAGATCCTGATGCTGTGTCAAAAACAGCGATAGAGGGCGATTGAGCGGAGCTTTCTATCGCATATAATTTCGTTCCGTCGGGAGAAACAGCAATGCTTCGCGCTTTCACAGAAAACCTTTGTTTAACCACTCCGGACGCTGAAAGTTCCGTGACGTTCCCGTTACTCATCAATACGAACATATCCCCGGACGAATCAAGACAAATCTGTTTGCCGCCCATCGGAACAGTGTGTATAAGTTTCGGTATGTTCTGGTTTGACGTAAAGCGTGCATAAGACGGCGAAACAACTGTGAATGTGGCCGTCAGGGCGATGACGAGCGATGCCAATCCGTATTTAGTTTTCATATTCATTCTCCCCCTCTTCTCGCCCTGATTCTACCACACCGCAACCGGGGTTTATATGATTAAGGCCCACAGTGGGCGCGATCCCTGATGAATCGCGCCATACGTCTCTCTACCTACCTATGCGGTCCTCGCGTCGCCGCCTGCGCATGCGCGGTTTGCGTGATCCGATCTTGTTTTTGCGCCTGCCTGTGCTTTGTGAGAGCGGCATCCATGGCCCGTTGCACGGCGGAAGCAAATTCGCTCACAATCGCTTGAATATCGCTTCCGTATGCAGTTGCTTGCGCCTGCGTTGGGCTGCCTGTGTAACCTTCAGAGGCCAGCGCCGAAAACACACTTTGAGCACTTGCGCCATGCGCGGCAAGCGCCCTGGCGTGCGCATATCTGGGTTGCATAAGGGTTTGTGCATCGGCTTGCGCGAACTGGGCAAATGACGAGAATCCCGCATACTTGATGTCGGCACCCGCTGGGTGCGCGGCGGAAGGCTTAATTCCTGCTAGGTTGCGATTCTGCAACGCCGCCGACGATCCGCCCCAAGCCGATTCGTGCGCCCACTGCGCCATGAGATAAGAAGCCGGGATACCCGTCTGTTTGGAAACCTGCGCTGCATACGGCGCCATACTTCCGAAACTGCTGCTCCCAATGCCGAGCGCGCCACCGATGAGCGTTGCCTGCTGTGCAGTGAGCGAACTCGCTCCCGTTACGCCTCCGAGCGCATTGGCTTGAAATTGATTCCACAGGGTTGCAACGATGCCGCCCGTCTGTCCGAGCTTCGCAAGCTGAGCCGACTTTTGCGCTGCGGCGATGGCCGCTTTGTCGGCCTGCGTCAGGTGTAGGGGGAGCGCTCCCTGGGGAACATGCAACGCTGGCGCATTCAACGCGCCGCTCTTGATGACGGCCATTCCCTGATTGATATCAAGGCCAGGCATAAGCGCCGCCTGAAGGTATTTGTTCGGCGTGATCTTCTTGACCATGTTCAGATAGGCAGCGCCGTACGTCGTTTTCGTTCCAGGGATCAATGCGGCGCTGCCCTGCTCCATGATACTCATATACTGATAGGGGTCTGTGATCTTCCCGCCGCTCGCCTTCATGATCGCCGAGAATCCGAGCAGTTGCTGAATTCCCTTCGCGCTCGCAAACCCTTGATCCATCTGCGACACGAGCGCCGCCCCGCGCATGCCCTGAAGACCTTGGATACCAGACGCGTTCATGGCCGCATACTGACCCGCCACACCGGCGGGGTTGCTGATTGTCGGATTGATGCTCGCCAGTGTGCCATAGACGCTCGTGAGACCCGTAAAGAGCGGACCCTGCCTGCCTTGCATATGCGAGACTTGCGTCAGTTGGGTTAGCATCCGGTTCCCTGCATATGGGGTCAGCGTAGCGCCTCTTCCGCTTGTGATCCCCATCGTCGCCATCGCGGACATGATCTGCGTCTGTTGCTGATCGGAGAGGCCGTTGTACATGGCGAACTGTGCGGCTTGCCCAGTCAGATTCGTCACGGATGCATTGTTGCCGCCAAACGCCTGCGCCATCGTCTGCGCCGATTGGAGGGCTGTCGCACCCGCTATGCCAAACGCGGCCGCAGCCTTCTGGATGCTCAGGTTTAGTGCGTTGGCTCCCTGACCGACCGTTCCCAAACCATGTGCAAGTTGCGATGACGTAGGGGCCGTTTGCTGCCAATTTGAGTATCCCGCCTTGAACACCGAGGCCATCAGGGGAATAGCCAGAAGGGGCAGAAGGGCCGGATTCATGAGCGCCCCCAAGCCGCCTTCCCCCATCATCCCCACAGCGCTGCCGCCAATCGCCCCGTCCATGAGCGCCGATCCACCCGCGCCGCCTCCGATAACTCCCGAAGCCATGCTGCCCATAATGCCGCCCTTTAGCCCGCTCGACAGGATGCTGCCGATGCTGCTCCCCTTGGCCGACCGCGCAAAGTGGCCGAAAAACGATGTGCGTTGTGTTGCGGGCGCGGGCTGATTCGCCTCACTCGCATAATTTTGATAAAATTCCGCCGGTGTATTCTTGCGTCCGCCGATGTACAGCCCTTGCGCCTCTAAATAAGATTGTTTGAGAGACGGCGACATCATAGACTGCACATCCGCCTGACCGACGCGATTAAAGTAGTCTTCATAATACGGCGTCGATCCAGCCATGTGCCGCGACTTGAAATTGTTCCCGAGCAGGGGAACCATACCGGACACATTCTGCATGACCGATGCACGCGGCCGCGCACCCGTCGAACCGATAGCGCCTGCCGTCGATGGGCGCATGGCGTTTAGCATCGGAAGCGTTTGAGCCAGCACGTTCTCGTAGTATTCGATGACGCCACCCTGTGTGCTCAGATCGTACCGCGACTTTTGACCGCCTTGCGCGCGAGGTCCAGGGCCTTGTGACATCCCGCCGCCGCGCCCCGATCCTCCTCGTGGACCAGATCCTGTTCGTGGCGCTGGAGATCCGCCGACCGCGATACCGCCTGAAGCGGCCTGTTCCCCAGGGAGCACGCTGAGTTGGCGCATGTCGATGGCGACTGCCTTAACGTGGGAGTGCAGCTTGTCGAGCGCCGATTCGAGGTCATGGAAGCCCTTAAGGTCAGCGGATGTGGTGAACCGTATATCAGACAATCAACTCACCCCCTCGATTGATGCGCGGGCTTCCGCCATCATCGCCAAACATTCCGCGTCTCCAGCGCCCAAGGGCAAACCTGTCAACGACTGCAAATCCAGAATCAATTGCCCTGTCGCGACGCGGCAGTCTCGTACAGCGTCTACGCCTATGCGCCCGATCCGCGCGGCTTCGGGATCTGCATACGACATCCGACATTCCGGTTCAATCACACGCGCCAACTGACTAGCCAAGATTGCAGCCCCGACGAAGCTTTCGGCGTGATGCTGTGCAAGCGCCAAGTCTACCTTTTCGCCGTGTTCCGCAAAGGCGGCTCGGGCATTTTGGTACAATTCCGCGCGAACGGTGAACTGGTCGAGTAGAGCGCTTAGGGTTTCAAATGGGTTGATAACCGGATCATCGTTTGCCAATGTTAACATCTCCTTTGTCATATCGTCTCCACTTCGAAAATGTCCGGGAATTCCTCTGGCGTGTCGATGCCCATATCACGCAGTGCCCGCCATACTTTTCGCGCCTGTGCAGCTGCTTCCTGCGCGTCCGTGAGTAGGTCCAGCAACGTTTGGCGATGTTCGGACCCTTCGAAGACTTCGTAACTCGTCGTCGCGAACCGGAGTTGCTGGCAAGCATGCCACGACATTTCCCGTGCCGCTTCCCGCAGGCCGATCTTGTACCCCGGCGTTTGATGCTCCCGGTAAACGGCCAGCCGATCCCAAAATGTCGCATGCCACTTCTTAAATTCCCGTGACCGCCAGCCCACAAAGTCAAGCATGAACCTTCCCTCCATTTTGCACTCGCGCCGCTTGCCCGGCCTCCAGCAACCGATTTTCAAGCGTCGGATCGTCTACGAACAGTTGCCCGAATGCCAGTTGCGGGGTCTTTCCCGATAGCGCCCGCGCGATCTGACGCCACACTTGTTTGCCGCCTTTTTGAGCGAGTAGTGCGTCACGAATTGCATATGTCGGTTCTTCCGTTGCGCCCGATGCGCGTGTCGCGCTTTCCAGTTTTGCAATTCGCGTTTCCAGATTGTTCGATGCCATTATGCAATCCTCCCCGTGTTTTGCGCCGTGATTAGGCGCTCCAACTCCGCCACTCGTGCGGACAAGTCTTCCACCTCTGCCGCTTTGATGGCAGTATCAAGCACCGCTTTAGCTGCGGTCACTCGTGCGGAAGCAGGGGCGTCTGAATCGCCCATCACCGAGCGTAGCGTCTCAACCGCTTCACCCGATATGGTAGAAAGGCGACTGATTGCCTGTTCTAACGCCGCTCGCTTGGCTGCCCGAAACTGCGTCTGAAAGTCGGCGTCGGCAAGCCACCGGTACATTGTCGTCTCACCAGCACCGCACGCTTTTGCAGCCTCTGCGATCGTCTGAGCCGTGAGTAACGCTGCAATGGCTGCCTCCCATTTACGCTCCATTTTTCGGTCGCTGTCTTTCACTCGCTACCACCTCCTGCCATTTGTCTAGCGTCATCACGATCAGCCACGGCTTTCGATCCGCCTTGACCGCTAAAGCGTCATTGGTGCCTAACCACTCGTACAACTGCTTGAATCCGTCGGCGCGTACCTTCGCTTCGAACCGCAACCCATGCGCTATCACATCACCCGTGTACGATCCGCCCGCTGCGCCTGATAACGGCACTCGTTCGCCGTCAAGCAATTTCGCAAGCTCGCGTTCCGCACGTAACCCTTTGTCTCGCTGACTTTTGGCCATCTCTCCACCTCCTCAGTGCAGTAAGTCGTCCGATCCCGGTATTGCTTGGCGCCCAATCCCAAACGCTTGCCCGGAGAGTACAGCCGCATCGTGAACGCGCTCCGCCATCTCCTCTAGCAGCCGTCGCGTCTCATTGATGTCGGCCTCCGCCTCCGGGTTGTCCATAATTCTCGTGCGGCTCAGAACTTCAGCCATCCGAGACAGCGCCCTTTCCATGTTGGACAAATCCCGGGCCTTGCAGAAGTCTTCGAATCTCCGATAGTGCTGCAAGAATTCCGCTTCCAGTTTGTGCAACTCAGCCATGTTTCCCATCCCCTGCACCCCCCACGGTCAGTTGTGTGCGTCAGGCGTGCCGCCACATGCGAGCCTGTCTGCGCGTGCGCTGAAGAGCGGGTTGCAGATCGCCAAGAAAACAACGAAACGCGGCGGCTTCCTCTTCATACTTTGAATCCTTCCCGCGTTCCACCAGGGCCGATAGACGGCGCATATTTGATGCCATCTTGAACGCCAGTACACCATGTTCGTGCGTAAGGCGTTCGCGGTCCTTCGTCGTGCCTCGGGCGTGGTCTTCGGCGAGTTCGTCAATGCGCTGTTTTAGCGCCCGGAATTCGGCATGCAGTGCGAGGAATTCCCGGTAGTCTGTGTGAAACCCGCTTCGCGCAATTACCGAACAACCTCCCAGCCGAAATTGGCGTTTGCCGTAGGGGCCGTTCCGAAATTCACGGTGAAGCTGGCCGCGTATATCGGCCCGATCCAAACTGTCGTTTCCCACGTGGTTGAGATCACGGGGATGTAGTTAGCGTCCGGCTGTGCTTTGGGCGGTGTAACCGTCACTGTGCTCGCATTGGCCGAGATATACCCAACCCCTTGGTCTGGAGCGGCGACGGTCGTCCAACTGTCCATCACATAATCACCAGCGGTAGCACCGTTCACTTGAGCGTTGCTGCCGCTCAGGTCATTGAACCCGACGTAACAGTTTGCGTGGTTGGCGGCCAGGTTGATCCCGTACTGTTGATCGGAGTACCCAGACCCCGTGTACAACCCGTTCAGGCTTTGGCATCCTGTGATGGTCACATTCTCGGCAAGAGCGCTAGAGGAAGCTCCCTCGACGTGCACGCCATCATAAGTTCCAGTTTGAGAAATGGAATTGTTGTAAATCAAGCACCCGACAATGCTGACGTGCGCCCCTTGGATAAACAACCCATGATACTCATTTGTATCGAAACGCGAGCCGGTCACCCACACAAGGCTAATGTCGGATGGCACATAGAACCCATTCGCGCTGCCCCATCCGATGCAGCCGACAACCTGCGTGTTTGGCCCCCCGATGTTGTAGGCGTGACCGACATTGCCGCCGACGTCGCAGATGGAGAGCATCGTGTCGGTGAGTGCGCCCGTCAGGTTGACCCCAATGCCGCCGCAATATCGGATGTTGATCTTGGATAGCTTGTTGGCTGTTCCGTAGAAACTCGACGTGCCCGTCAAGGTCAGTCCGTTTCCGCTTGCGTCGATGATTCGTATATTCTCGACAAGCGAATCGTTTGGCGACGACAGGTAGATGGCGTCTGCTACTTGGGCGCCTGCACCCTTGTTGCCGTCAATGGCGAAGTCGCGCAGCGTCAGCATATAGTTCATGGCGGCTGTGGTCAGGCCAAAAACATATGACGCATTGGCGGTTGGCAATAACCGAATGGTCGTCAATCCCCAACCGGCCCCTATAATGGTTTGCCCGGCCATGATAGCGTGATTCCCCTGCGTCATGAAGGTTCCGGGCGGGAAATACACGGTGCAACCATTTTCTTGAGCGACGGCCAACGCCGCATTGATGGCTCCCGTATCATCATGTACCCCATCGCCGACTGCGCCTTTGTCACGGACATTCACCCATCCGAGTGCTTGTTGAAATTCATTCGGGTCAACCTGAATGCCTCCGTATCCTTGAATCATAGTGTTTTCCCCCTGACGTAAAGCCGGAATATCGTCTGTGCTGTTGCGCCGTTGGTGTACGACAAGCGTCCATATGCGCCGACGATATCCACGTCAAACCCAGCGGATGGAGATCCTCCTGTAACGGTTACGGTAGTCTGAACATCCCAGTTGGTCCCGTCTTGACTCTGCTCTACCAGGAGAGTGCCGGATTGATCCGAGTAAGCCGAGCCGACAAGAGAACGATAACTGTTTGTCGCGAAAGGCGTGGTCGTTGTGTACGTTCCACTTGCCGCTAGTGGCGTAGTCGTTACATCAAGTGTCACAGTGCTTTCTGTGTGCGCCATTGAATGCATCTCCTCTGCTGTCGTTTTGTCGGGGGGTGTCGTTTGAAACTACCCCATCAAGGCGGCTCGACACACATCTGTGTGACTCGTTCACGAGCCATCCGCCATAACTCCACGGGATCGGAGGGCGCGCCGACCGCGCGATCATCGATGTAGAGGTCAGCCGACGCCTTGCGTGTATCCGATCCGCCGTAGAATTCGATACGTTCCGGCAGATTCGCGTTGATGCTGTCATACGGTACACCATTCGCGATTAGCCACTGTTCGCAGGCTTCGAGTTCCTTCCCAGTTCTGCATGTCCAGATGATGATGTGATGGCCTGCATGGTGCCATTGGCGAAGCGTCTCGATGGCCGAGGGGATAGGTTCGCCAATAGCAGGCCACTTCGGGTAGCAGATCGTGTTGTCAAAATCGCAGGCGATGATCATACGCTCACCTCCCGTCCATTCTTGATGCGGTCGATCAGCGCCGACGCTTCCCCTTTTGTCTGTGGGGATGCCCCGGCGTATCCCAAGCGCTTAAGCATCTTCAGCTGCGGTTCGGTCGGCGGTTCGTTGCGATAACGCCACTTCGCTTGAGGACCGAAGGCAGCGTCGTGATACGCTTTGGCCCGCTCAACCGCGATCTTCTGCGCAATCCCCAAATCTTCGTTTTCCGCGATGGACTGTATACCGGACGGGGTAATGAGACTGGCAGAGTAAAGTCCGTCGTGCGTCGGCGTCAGAGTCGCCCAGGACTGCTTGGTCAGGGGATAGCGCCATTCACCTGCTTCTGCCTGCTGCCACTTTGTACCGCCCAGCAGGTTCATCTCAAACTGTCGAACCGCGCGAATACGTTGCGCTTCCGCCCATCGTTTGCGCTCTTCTTCCGCCTGCCGTTTGCGTTCCTGCTCGTCGGCGTCTTCCTGCTTCTTGGCGTCTGCCATGTCTTTCAGGGAATCCCCTTGCTTGCGGTCGCGCGGCTTATCATCGCCCAGTAGGTCAGGCAGCCCTAGCAGGTCATGGGCACGGTCACCAAAGTCGAAAATGATGCAATCCGTTTTGCCGGGTGCAGGTCGAAGTCCACGTCCGACACATTGCGTGTACAGAACGCGTGACCGTGTGGGCCGCGCCATGATGACCGCCGACACGGACGGGCAATCCCAACCTTCCGTCAGAATCGCACAATTGCATAACGCCAAAATGTCGCCCCGCTCAAATGCCGCTAGTGTCTCGCGGCGCTCGTCTGACGGTGTTTCTCCGTGAACGAAAGCGGACGGAACGCCAGCTGCCGTGAACATTTCCGACAGGTCGATGGCGTGTTGCACGTCTACCGAGAACACCACGGCTTTGCGCCCAGGCGTGAGTTCGTGATACTTCTCGACCACCAGTTTGTTTCTTGCTGGCGTGTTCACCGCCTTCGCCAGTTCCCCAGTCACAAAGTCACCTTGGCGCGTGTGAACGCCTGACAGGCTCACGTCCGTTTCGATCAGGAATCCCTTTGGGTCCACCAGGTGGCCGCGTTCGATCAGGTCGAGAATTCCGATGCGGTACGAGATGCCTTGAAAGATATCGGCCAACGCGGAACCATCCGCACGAAATGGGGTAGCAGTCACGCCCACCAACAATTTGTCGGGTTCGTCGCTGAGAAAACCCAGGTCACCGAGAATGGCACGGTACGAATCACTGGTACTGTGGTGACATTCGTCTATGATGCAGAGTTCAAAGCCTTCTCCAGCGAGCCGTGCGCGGCGCTTTTGATGCGCCAGTGTCTGTACGCTTGCGATAACGATTTGATGGCGGAAGTCATCCTGCTGCGCCTTCACAATCCCGATATCAGCATCCGGCCACACCGCTTGGAGTTTGTCCACGGCCTGCCGTAGAAGCTCGTCACGATGCACCAGAATGATGGTTCGGATGTTCAGCAGCATCGCCAGGTACACAAATATGATCGTCTTGCCGCCACCTGTCGGTAGTGCCACCAATTGGCGCAGGATACCGCGCAGGCGGGCTTGCAGGATGGCGTCCAGCGCGTTTTGTTGATAGTCACGCAGGGTTGGCGTCATGACCGCTCACCTGCCTTCTTGCGCGTCCACCGCAGGTAGGAACTGGCGCGCTTGACCGCCGCACTATGGTCGCTCATTTCGGCGATCTGCCGTTCTTCTGCCGCCATCCGCTCGTCGGGTTTCCACCTGCAACGCAGCAGCCGCCATGTGCCGTTTAGCTCAATGAGCAAGAGACTGACAAAACGCGAGAGTTGCGCTTCCGCTTCACCTGAGTTCCACACCAGGTATCCGGCGGCATGGAGTTCGGCGTGGAGCGGGTTATCGAAGAGCGGCAGGGGAGCGGGAGAATTTCCAGTTCGATCAGCCGCGTCTCTGGCAGTTTGTGGAACGTCGCCGACACTTGCGGATTCATTTCCGGTTGTGAGTATGTCGATTATTTCTATTTTATGATCTCGTAGGAAGTCGCGTAACGTATCGGTCATGGTTCTAGGCGGCGAAGCGTATTGTAAACGACCATCGGCAACTTCCAGCTTCACGCCTAAATTTCTCAGTGTTTGCAAGGCTTCGAGCGCTGTCATACGCTACCACGCTCCCAATTTTCAGGAACGATACCGACAGAACCGACAGAACCGACACTGTTTCCCGGTTGACCGCTATACGCGTATACATCCCCGTTCAACCGGGATTCTGTGTCGGAAGTGTCGGAAGTGTCGGCTGGCGGTCTTTGATTTCCAGCTTTCAGGCCAATGCCCACCCATTTGCGCGTGTCGTCTCTCGCGGTCTCAAGTTGCGGGTGTGTGAGTTTCAGTAATTGGCTGAAACGCCTATGAGTCAGCGCGCGCGTTCCGTTTTCGGCGGCCCATTCCGTGTATGTGTGATAAAGAACTGAGTTAGGTACCGTCGCGTTCGGGTGCAGTGTGCAATCGTCGGCCAGGAAGTCTGTCAGCGGATCTGATTCAGTGCGGTATGCCTCGGTCGCTTTTTTTACATCCGGCGGCTCCTGCAATCCGTCTCGTTGCCATGCCAAGCACCCCGCGATTAGCCAGTTGAGGATACCAGGCAGTTCTTCCTTCAACTTTTCGGTAATTGTTTTGTCCTTGAGCAATTTGTGCGGCGGCTCTACGGCCGCCGGATCATCCACGAACTTGACGGTGAAGGGCACCATCTTGATCCTGCGCCAGATCCCAAAGTCTTGGCCACGCACTTGCGGCTTGTGATTGGCTGCGATCCAGAATGTATCGGATGGCGTGTACCGGAAAAAGTCCTGACGCATAAACCGAGCTTTTCGTTCGTCGCCGCCAGTCAGTTGTTTGACCAGATTTTCGGCGAGTCTGCGCCCGTCTTCTACCTCGTTTGTCACCGCCAGTCGCACGCCTACCAGGTCCGCTACGCCTGTCGGATGTGCTTCACCAGTCTTGCTAAGGAGCAGATCGGGGTCCGCAGGGCAACCGTAGTCACCGAACACTGCCAGCAGAGTGTTGAGAAGGACCGATTTCCCGTTCGATCCGTCGCCATGTAATATCGCAAGGATGTGTTCAAAAACTTTCCCGATCAGTGAGTATCCACCGTACCGTTTTACGAACTCAATCAGGGCCGTATTGCCGGCAAACACATCAGTCAGAAACTTATCCCACACGGGCGCTTGAGCTTGCGAGTCATACGCTACTGGAGCCAATTTCGTGATTAATAGCGCCGGATCATGTGGCAACAGTTCGCCGGTCTGCAAGTTTAGGGTTCCGTTCTGCACGTTGAAGAGCCACGGATCAACGTCCAATTCTGCGACAGTAACTGCGACAAGCGCCTGCGCCAATTTGATCATCGCTGCGATCCGAGCGGCATTGTGGCTATTCAGCGCCCACTCCGCGGCCTCCTGCCGTTCGCGGCTGTCCAAGATTTCAGCAGCTTCTTTGAGCATCGCTTTGGCGGTCTCGATGGCGTACCTCTCGACCATCAGGCGGTCGTCGGTCGCCCATCTCGCGTCGTCCCAAACCAGCCATTTGCCCGTCTGCGGACAATATCGGATGCGGTCGCCGTAGCGCTTGATGAGTCGGTTGGCATTGCCCAGGTCGGACGGCGTGCAATCTGCAGGTGTGACGATCAGTTTCTGCATTTTTGCTTCGCGTCGTTCTTGGCGCTCACGCTTTGCCGCCACGTCGGCCTCGTTCAACATGCTTGCCAAATCTTCGTTGTCGCTCATTACCTGCGCCTCCTTTGTCGGCGGCGCAGTTCACGGGTGGCGATCGATTGCCATACCTTCTCGATCTGCTTGTCGTCGACGGGAGGGTCACATAGTGCTCGACCGTACGCGTAGACCAACGCCTCTGCGAGATGTGGCTCAACACGTCTGGCCAACAGGTGGCCGCACACCGATGTCAAACTTGCGTCTCTTGTGCCTTCCGGCGCTCCGTCTGCAAGTCTGGCGATGTCGGTTTTCGGCGACTGTGATGGTCGGTCTCGCCAATCGGGATAACCGGCAAGGAACACGTCGGGGTCGAGCCACGGCGCGTCGTGTTCCTTGAAGATGAACTGACCGTCACGGGATGTGGATGGCCAGTACATGAGGCGTTCGTGCTGGTGTGTGGTTTCGTCGAACTGATCCGCCCCCAAAGTCTCGACAATCGTGCGTGAAATGAATGGGAACTCCGTGACGGTCATGGGTCTGGTTGCGGGAACCACCAGTCGCGCGCGCGGCGCTTCGGATCTATGCTTGCGCGTCGTGTGAAGCGCTGCACAGTATCCGAAGCGATCCTTCCAGTCCTGCCACAACCTTTCGATATCGTGTGCGTTGTCAGCATCAAGCGTGAGTAAACTGCGGTATTTGACAGCATCGGCTCTACGCCGTGTGCCATCGAGCGCTCCACCGACGTACCCGCCAATGTCTTTCAAATCGTCTTGCCGATCTTTCGACATCGCGTGATATTCGACTACACTTTCGGAGGTACGCGTCACACGCGTCAATCGTGCGCACAGGTGCGAAAACTCCACTTGGCCGGTCTGCCAATTGACATCCAGTCGGCTCTTGCCGACAGCGATCGTCGTTGTGCCGTCATGCTCCAAATGTGGTACACTGTTATCAATTAAATGATTCGATATGGCGGCCTCCGGCGGGGTCGCCTTTGTTGTCTCCAAGCGTATCAACTCCTCCGTTGCGTCAATTGATGATCGGAACCGGGTGTTGGCCGGGCCCGTATGCGGTTATCAAGGAACAGTGACGGTTCTACGCCTCGCGCCTCCACCCACCCGGCAGTGCTTGACCGCCCTTCTCAATCCACTTAGCCAGCGCGTCCTCCGGGATTAGCCAACGCCGTCCACATCGCACGCCAGGCAAACGCCCTTCTCGCAGCATCTCTCGTACGCGCAGTGCGGTCGTTCTCAATTGCATCGCGACCTCGTCTGGCGTATACATCGTCGGTAGAGCCATGCTCTCATCTCCTATTGATATCGACTTCGACTGTCCCAACACCTATACTATCGCCGAATATCGTGTTATACTGCGGTTAACATATGGGTACACTTTTGGTACGTGGGCGGTGGCTAGATTGGATACTGTAAGATGGCCCGTTATGCCTTTGCTTTGGCGACGTGGATACGAATATACGGAAATGTTTGGCACGTGGATATCTCTTTCGCCCGAACAAGGAAGGAACTATGAGCAAACATTCAAGAACCTTGCGGACACATGGAAGGAATACGCGGCGGTAGGTGCGCCGGGGGAAGATCAAAGGAAACGCTTGGAGGAGTTTATGCGGCGATTTGGGGCGCCTTTAACGGCTGCGTCGGGATTGGAAACGGAACATTGGAAGAACCCGTCTCTCACACCTGGCGCTCTCGCGCCGGAAGAGTCGGTGGCTCAAATCGTGTTGGAAGCTCATAACGCACATGTGTGCAACGAAATGCTTATAGCCGCGCAACGGGGATGGGCAGCGCGCCTAAACACTCCCGTTTCGATCCAGTTGAATAGCGAAGAACCGCAGTCCATAGTCTCCCATGCGTTGCCCGCCTACAAGAAAGGTCAACAATCGGAGTACAAGAGAAAACTTCAGAATGCCGCCTACGTGTTCGTCAGAAAGGTGGCCGCATATTACGTGCCGGAACTTTCCGTCCGGTTGCAGCAATCAGGCGACGAAACGATATTCGGCCACGCTCTGCCCGGTCTGAGACCGGCGCTTTGGTTGTCCTTTCTCACAAGCATTCCGGGAACCGTCACGCCCGAACGATGGTTGACTTGTCGAAACGATAACGATCGCAGGGGGTGTGGTCAGCCGTTTCCCAGCGATCAGCCTAACGTGCTCTATTGCCCAGATTGTAAACGGCGGATCAATACGGAGAACACGCGAGCAAAGAGAGCCAAGTAGAATTAACCATATCCTGTAAACCGTGCGCCAGATTGTGTGCCATCTCCGATATTCCGCCGCATCGTAAACTATCTTAAAGCATCTCGTGAGAAGTTGTTAAGCCTTGATACATAAGGGTTTTATGATATCGGAGCATGTCTGATATTCGTTTATAATTCCATATTTTGTTGCCTTGGGAGCAGGAGGTCACAGGTTCGAATCCTGTAACTCCGACCATGAAAACGTTGATGCAGCAAGGAAAATCGGATGGTCGCCTGTAAACGGCTGACATCCGATTTGCGTTTCGGTCTAGTTTTGATCTAGTTTTTAACGGCGCGATCTACAAATGGGGTAAAACATCCGTTTCGCCTTCCTGTAGTGGTTCTAATTTACATTTTGTTCGTCGTCTGTCTGTTCGCCACCTTGCATCGCTGCGTCCAGTCGATCTACTCCTTCTCGGGATTGGCTTCTCTGCGCATGAAAATAGCGGTTGACGGTCATGCTGGTGTTGGCGTGGCTCAGTCGATCGTTGATGGCCTTAATGTTCACGTCCTGTTCGCGCAACATACTGCCGTGACTGTGGGGCAGATCATACAGGCGAATGCCGGGCAGGCTGGCGTATTCAAGGATCTTCGCCAAATGCTTGCGCAGGATCTCGGTCAGTTGTTCCCCCAAGTCGAGATTGCGGCGACTGGTAGACGTCTTCAAATCGGAAAATTCCCATCCGCCGCCGGGCAATCGTTTCATGGATCGACGAATGCTCACTGTTTTGTCACTCAGGCCCACATCCTCCCATTTCAAGCCATGCGCTTCTCACCGAGAGTCGGAATCACATGCATCGTGACATGGCGCCTACAACAGAGGAGATCGTCGGGCTGGTGGGTCAGCGGGTGGTGAGAGTCGGGGCGCGGCGTGAACCTGCAACGCGGTGATCGCTTCAGACAGGGAGGCGCCTTCATACGTTCTCTATCGTTGGATATGTGTGGGCGCCATGCCCATCCATTTTTTGAATACGCGATTGAAGTAGGACTGATCGCAGTACCCCAGGTACTCAGCGACCTCTCTGACCGTCATTTGCGTATTTTCAAAGAGATTCAAGGCCGTGTTGACCCGTATCTGGTGCACATATTGAATTGGGGTCGTATCAGTCACCTCCTTGAACGAACTGCCCGCGCATTCCCCTTCCTCGGCGCGAAGCGTCAGGAGGGGGTCAAGGGCTGTCTTTTGCTACTTGTCTTTGTTCTGGATCCGCTCAGTCCTTGGGATTTCACGTAGCGTTTCACCGTCTCCAAACTGGCATGTCCGACACTGCCCACATAGTAGGCTCGATGCCAAAAGAACGGTTTCCAGCAGAATCGTCGTAGATGATCTGTGTACTTGGCATGAATCGCCGGGAGTTGGCCGTCTTCAGATTGTTAATCAGCACGGAGATTTGCAAGGCCGGATGGATGTCAACCAGCAGATGCACATGGTCTGCTTCGCCGCCAAACTCCAAGAGTGAGCAGCGCCAGCCCGACAAAATCTCTGCAAAGAGTTCTCGAAGGTCCGCCAACAGCAGAGGCGTGATGGCTTTGCGCCGATACTGGGTCGCAAACACGATGTGAAGACGAATCGTATACACCGCATGCGATGAGGAATGGGAATCTTGTCTATTCATGGTTGGCAGTGTATCATAGAATCATGATGAACGGCTACCAGTTTCGCCTCTATCCGACAAAGGAACAGGAACAAATACTCTTGCGTTGGATCGGATGCCAACGCCTGATTTATAACGCCAAAGTGTCGGAAGACCGCTATTTTCGCTCCTTCAAAAGGCGTTTCCTCGCGGTCGTCGGAGAACCGATCGATCAGGGATACAGCCATTTTAAAACCGAACTGACTCCTTTTCTAAACGAAGTTCCTTCACAGGTCTTGCGCAACGGCGCCGTACTGTGAAACAAGCCTATACCCGCCACTTTCAGGGGCTCGGTGGACGCCCGAAATTTCAGAAGAGAAGCGGCGAGCAATCGGTTTGGCTCACGTCGGAACTGTTTTCCTTCGCACCGCAGGTGAATAGGGAAACGGGCGAAATCCTGCGGTACAACTTGCAGGTGGGAACGCAGAAATTTCCCGGCGGCGAGATCGATTATATCAGTCATCGACAGCATCACATTCCAAACTCCATCCATATTTCGGTTCGCGCCGGGAAGTGGTTTTTGTCCTTTAGCGCCAAAGACGATACGGCGAGCGCCCTTGACCGCGATCGGGAGGTCCTCATCGAAGCGGTCGCGCAAGAGTTGCGCCAACTCCCTTTACCCGTATTGACTTCTCGAACCTGCGGAGTTGATCGGGGCGTGGCCAAACCCCTCGTGACCTCGGACGGTCAGGTGTACGATCTGTTGCCTGTCCAGAAGGAGCGGATCGAAAAGGAACGCGAGCAAAAGAAGAAATGGCAGCGGCGCGCGGCCCGGCGAAAGAAAGGGTCGAAGAACCAGAATAAAGCGTACCGCCGATCGGCCCGCTACCAGCAGTACGAGACGAACGTGCGCAAGGAGTATGCGCACCAGAGTAGCCACGCGCTGGTGGCGGACAGCAAGTATGAACTGTACGCCTTCGAAGATCTCAAGATCCAAACCATGACCCACCGTCCGAAAGCCAAGCAAGACGAGAAAGGGAGATGGGCTCCCAATGGCGCCAGAGCCAAAGCCGGACTGAACCGCGTCATCCTGTCCTCGGCCTGGGGGCAGGTCGTGCAGTACACCGAGTACAAAGCGCTACGCGCCGGGAAGTTCGTGGTCAAAGTACCGTTTGCATACAGTTCACAGGAGTGCGCCGCTTGCGGCTTCACTCACAAGGACAATCGGCTGACACAGGCCGAATTTGTCTGCCGCCGCTGTGGACATACGGACAACGCGGACCACAATGCAGCCGTCGTCATCGCCCGTCGAGGTGTAGCCAAGAGTTTTTAGAATCGTATATCGGTTGTCCGTTTCGCCGTCAGTGTCCGATTGCAGAGGAGGTGTGTAGCCGGATGGATCCGAAGCTTCTTCAAGAATCCAGAATGCGTTCGGTGGATAGGAGAGACGAGCACGAAAAAATTAGATTGGCTAAGAGCAATTAGATTGGCTAAGAGCAATCGAGAAAAGAGGGAGGGAACTGCTCGTGAACGTCATATTCATCACCATTGACAGTCTGAACCGTCACTTTCTAAAAGCGTACGGACAACCCATTGAACTCGATGTGCAAACGCCGAATTTGGATCGGTTTGCAGAGCGGAGCGCAGTGTTTGAGCGACATTATGCGGGCAGTCTGCCATGCATGCCCGCGCGCAGAGAATTCTTCACTGGAATACAGGAGTTTCTGTGGCGTCCGTGGGGGCCGATGGAGCCCTATGATCGGCCACTCGCGCGAGTGGCGCGTGAGAATGGCTATGTCACGCAACTCGTCACTGACCATTACCATTATTTTCAGCACGGCAGCCATGGATACTTCACTGACTATCAAGGCTTTGAGTTCATTCGCGGACACGAGACGGACGCGTGGAAGACGGCGCCGATTCATCCTGATCCGGGACTGCTGCGCCAGACTCGCGCTGAGGACGCATCACCGCAAGGTGACTTCTTTAACCGACGCAGCGCGTATGCGCGCAATGCAGCGCAGTTTCACAAAGAAGAGGATTTCCTGTCTCCACGCGTATTCACCAGTGCGGCGCAGTGGCTGGAGGACAATCACGAACAGGAACGTTTCCTGCTTGTGATCGATAGCTTCGACGTTCATGAGCCGTTTCACAATCCGGATGAGTTTGCCTCACTGTACACAGACGAGGATCCGCATGATCCGGACCTGGTGCTCTGGCCACAATATGGCAATGTGCTCGGCGATGGGCCTGCCCAGTTGAGCCCGCGACAGGTCGCGTTCGTACGGGCACAATTTGCCGCCAAGTTGTCGATGGTGGACAAGTGGCTCGGTCGCGTGTTTGAAAAGCTGGATCAACATGATTTGTGGGATGACACGATGGTGATCGTGACGTCCGACCACGGCCACTATCTCGGGGAAAAAGGCTGGATGGGCAAACCGGACAGCCCAAACTATGACGTGCTCACGCACACGCCGCTTTTCGTCTGGCATCCGCTGGGAACGAAAAGCGGCGGCCGCGTTGCCGCTTTGACATCGGCAGTCGACCTGTACGCCACGATGATCGACGCGATGGGTGGGAGTATCGAGCAACCAACGCATAGTCGCAGCGTGCTGCCGCTTGTGCTGGGTCAGTCAGAGTCGATCCGGAACTGGGCAGTGTACGGTTATTTCGGCCGTTCGCTGAATGTGACGGATGGACGCTATACCTATCACCTTGGGGCGGACACGGACAAGCCGCTGAACCTGTACTCGACGATGTTCATGAATGGGGTGAACTGGTTTTCACCGATCCAGGTTCCCGAGAATCCGGAAGCAGGACGATTTTTGCCGTACACGGACAGTACCGTATGGCGTTATCCAGTTCGGATGCGCGTGCCGGATCGTGAGACACTGCTTTTTGACACGGAGAATGACCCGTGGCAAGACGACAATCTCGCGCAGCGGGAAACCTTCGTTGAGAATCGGATGCGCAATCTCTTGCAGGGTGCGCTTGGAGAGTTGCAGGCGCCGGAAGAGTTGTATGCGCGATTTGGATTGGAGGCACAGCATGGCGAGGGTGAGAAAGGCGGGAGATTCGTATGACGATTCGTGTCGGTGTGATTGGTACTTAACAAATCGGGTGGATACGATTGATCACAATTTTCCTGAGTGATTGTCTGGCACACCACAAACGCGCGTCATTTTACGATCAGACGCGCAAATCCCTTACCACCGCAGAGCGCCGTTTAGCGGTCTGTCGAATCGGACGCCTGCCGTTTTGTCTTCAGTGCGAAAATTGCCCATACCACGAACACCAACTCAATCACGATAGCAAACGTACCCAACGCCTTCAGATTGGTGAATGTAGGGATCACAGTTGCCGTAAGCACGTGCGGATGTGGATGGTTCGCACCGCCGGATCCAGCATGGATGCCAAGGAGAAAAGCCGCAAAACTCGGAATCGTATCCATAGCAAGCTTGATCACGGCGGCTCCGCCAGCCATGACGATACCAAGCACCCAGCCCCGCCACCTGGCTCGATTCAAGACGCCGATCAGGGCGATCAGCGATCCGAGTGCATTGATCAGGAACAGAATGCCAAGCATGCGATTAACGCCGATCATGGTTAGAAAGAGGGCCAAGTGAATGTAGAATACGACAAACAGCAGTACCACTCCAACTCCCCGGACTAATCCTGTCGATTCTACTTTGGACGATGTTTTCACACTGCTCGTCGCAATCTGTCGCTCCATTACACAACACCTCCAGAAAGTTTCATGCTAAGATCCGCGTGGAGAGGTGGTCAACAAGGTACGTCGCCTCTTCCCGATCTGCTGTTCCTTGAAGTCTTTTCCTGACTGAGCTGACGATCAAATATTTCCCATTTCGACCAAAACAGCCGAGGTATAAAATCTGTGATGTTTATGTGAATATTTCGACTATAATTCTCAAACCTCGCTGCCTTGCTGCAGGATTAAACGCCAAACTTTGTATATATCCTAACCTACTGCCTGTTTCAACGTTTGTCAACCACGTCGATCTGGTCGCACAACGTGCCACACCATGTTTTCTGGTCCATCGATAATCCGAAGTGACAATTAGTTTCCGGTCGTTGCGAACCACATTTGTTCCCCTATTTTACTCCATCGTAACCGAACACGAACCAGTTTAGTTCAATGCACTTCTTTGGCTGTTCGCTGTAACCTTATGATGCCCTTCTTCGTCTATATGGAGAGGCGAAAGAGAAAGGATGGGGATGTTCATGATAAAAGGAAAAGGGAGCCAGTGGATGGAGTCTGTGAAACGGAACGCGTTTGTGCGTGATCCGCGCATCTGGACCGGAATATTGGCAGTCGTCATCGTCATCGCGATGGTCGGATCGTGGGCCGCGCAAGGAGGCGTATCCGCGGGCGCAGGTTTGTTCAAAGTAGTATTAAATAATGAGCATGGCACGATAGGAAGTGCAGGCGCCCTCGAATCCATGGCGCCGCTGCATAGCAGCGGGGGTGTCGGCTTTACCCGTTTTGCGCAGGCATCTGCGGGAACTTCCAATGGAACTTCCACTGCGACTTCTGCGGTGTCTGTCGCGCCAGCGCAGCGCATGGTGATCGAGCAGGCGAGTCTGAACATCACCCTGCCGGAGGTGCGAAAGGCGGAGGCGCGCATTGCGCAACTGGCGGTTGGCGACGGTGGATTTATCGCGTCATCGCAGGAGTCGACGGGAGGGGGAAACGCGCTTATGGCCACGATGACAGCGCGTGTGCCGGAAGCTGATTTTTCCTCGTTTCTGGCTCAGGCCCGCACGCTTGGCACGGTGACATATTTCTCGCAAACCGGCCAGGACGTGACACAGCAGTACACGGGCCTGTTGCAGCATATCGCGGAATTGCGCAGCGAGGCGGCCGCTTACACGCGACTGTACAGTAAAGCGCAATCCATGCGAGACATGCTGCAAATCGAACAATCGCTTGCGCAGGTCAACAGCCAGATCTCTGATCTATCGTCGCAAAAGCACAGCCTCAGTCGGTCAGTGCAACTCGCAACGGTCAATTTGACATTTACGACTACCACATTTTCCAGCAGCGCTCCGCCACCCATTGTGACGCTTTGGAATCAATTCATCAGTACGCTTGGACTGTCGGCATTATCGGTGTTCACTCTGATTGCATGGGCGTTCCCATGGGCTCTCCTGTTCCTCCTCATCGTGCTGTTCGGCCGAGGCTGGACGCGTCGCAAAAAATAAACCAGCAGAGCGATTGCTGTGTTCGGCGGTGTGCGATCAGGTTCCAGAGCACACCGGTCACGCGCAAGAAGTATGTTGGCCGTGCGGAAATTGGCGACGCAAGGAGTGGCCGTAAATTTGTTGAATGGCTGGGCATATTCGGTCAACCAGGGTTCTAACACGGTTACTGTTCTCACCCCTCAGTCTACAGAACGTCATTGACAGTTGCGGCAACTAACGCGCAGCGGGCTGTTGATTCCCAAGCATTGCGTAGCAATTTCCTGGTTCCGGCAGAGGGGCGGATTCACGCCCCTCTCATTTCGTTGGCTGAAATACTGTCGCGATCAGCATCCTCTTTGACTGGAGCATCCGTATATAGTTATACTCGCAGGACGGGCAGGTATCGGAAAATGGAGGTTCACGGTGAAACAAAGGAAAGGCAACGGATGGAAAATCACGATTTTGGCAGCGTCGACTGCACTTGTTGCTGGTGTTGTGGTGCAGACGCATTTCAATTTCATACAAGTAATGCGCACCGCTTTTGGGGCGTCCAATGCGACTCAGAGCGGACTGCAAAACCTGGGGAACGGGGTGCCTGCCAGCACGGATCGCAAAGTTGCATTGGCCATGTTTCATTCCTGGATATGGAATGCGCCTGTGCGCGTGGATGTGTTTGGCGGGTCGATTGCGGCAGGCTGGGTCGACACAAAGGGCGGTTATATCAACCGTGCGCTGCGCGCGTGGGCAGAACAGTCGCACGTCCATGTGGCTCTCGAACAGCGGGCCGTTCCTGGAATGTCTATTATGCAAATGGGCAGTCATTTTTCCACTGTGGTCAGGAAAACGCGGCCTGATTGGGTGATCCTCTCCTGGGGAGGTCTGGATGATGCGGTTGCCCACACGTCAGTGAGTGCATTTCGGAAGGTGATACGCGCTGAAATTCTGGCGGCTCTGGCAGGTGGCGCCAGATTCGTGTGGGTGGTCACGCCGCCTGTCACCGCCGCCGCAGTGATCAATGGACCCAAGTTTGTGCCTGATCTGTATTTTCAGGCTGAACGGGCCGTGGCGGCGTCGCTGCATAATTCGCGTGTCGTTGTGTTTCCAGTCTTTAGCCAAATGAGTTCATGGCTTCAGGCGCATGGACAAAATTATCAGGCGTATGAAGCGAATGGATGGCATCCAAATGCAAAGGGGCACGCGCTGGCTGGACAGCTGCTGTTTCAGGATATGGAATTTTTGTTTCCTCCTTTACAGGTGCGGAAGGAACTGATCGTGAAGAAGCTCTGACACCTGGTCGGCGTATGTTTGGGCGGATGGCGGGACGCCAATCGGCGTTGTGGATTGCATTGACATATGTAACAACGCGTAATAATATGTAATTATACGGACGAAAGGAGGACATGCGCATATGGTTGAGTTGCTTACCGTTGAAGAATTGGCGGCGATGGTGGATATGCACCCCAGAACGATTCGGCGGTATTTGCGGGAAGGGCAACTAAAGGCCATCAAGGTTGGCGGAGAATGGCGGATAAAAAGAGAGGATGCAGAAGTGTTCCTTGGTGGTACAGTGCAGGCTGTCAGGAAGAAGGAGACGATCGAGGACATTACCGCTTTCCTGAACGGAACGGACAGCGAGATTGGCGGGAAAATGCAGGTCTGCGCCATTATGGACTGCTATCTGGAATCCGCAGATGATGCTCTGCGAGTGTCGGAAATATTCATCCGCCATATGAATGAGCACGATTCTGAACGTGGTCAGGCCAAATATCAGTACACGTACATGACGGATGAGAAAAAGGGTCGCTACGTTGTCTGGGGGAATCCGGAGTTTGTCGGTAAGGTGCTTTCCGCCGCTGACCATGCTGTCAAGTGACCTGCAGGGCCAGTTTCAGTCGAGGGAGCTGGGCCTGTAGGTCGCTGATCCAGGAAGCCGCTGCAGCCAACGGGTTAGCGGCGTCTTCGAGTTCCCCAAAAACTCCTTGCCACTGACGTCCAAATCTGTTAAGTATACAGAAAAGAGTCTTGTTGAACGTTGTTTAGAATGGTGGCTAAGATGATGGACTTGTTGACTGGAACGAGGAACTCTGTGAATGGAAGCGATCGGGGAGGGTCGGGGCGCAGGCAAGCGCGCAGGCCTGCGCAGCGTTTCCCTCAGCGGCGATGGGCACGATTATTGGGAGGAACGTGTGTCTGTGTCCTTGGTCTCACGATTGGGATCGGGCCAGCAGCGGACGCGCGGGGCGCGGCCGGAGGAAGCGAAGTCGCCGCAGCGTCCGCAGGCTTGCGCGTTGCAGCTCGCGCTGCGGAACACCGTTATCGGGTCGGGTTTGGCGTCGTCATCGCTCCCAGGCAACCGAGCTATCTCTCCAGCCAGTTCACGCCGAGTTGGCGCGGCGCATACGGAGGGTATACGATCCTTCGCGGCGCGGGGAAGATGAAAGCGGGGATGGAACTGACGCAGCAGGCGCAGTCCGTCGTCTTTCGGACGCCCATCGTTACAATGCGTGGGGTTCGCTATGCGGTTCCTGCTCAATACCGCAGCCAGTTTTTGCTTGTTTTGCCGCTCAGGACCGGGATCGTCTGGGTTCCCGTCGACCACTTGAACGGCGGTCAGCCGGCAAACGCACAGGTGTTTGCCTTTCGCCATCCGTTGACGTATCCCATTTATGTGACGCCGTATCGGACGACAGGCGGGAGTCTGCTCGACGGGGCGCATATTATTGCTACGCTGCCGCAGAAGTGGCTGGGCGCTGCGCAGGCGCGCGCGGCCACGGCGTGGACGGGGTGGTTGCCGCAAGGCAACGTTGCCCGTGCCCATCTGGGGCCGTTCACGAGTGAAGCGATGTCATTCCATGTCAGTAGAAACGGATATGAAAGCGTGGCCACCGTACGTTCGCTGGGGAACGGGATTCCTGGATGGCCGGATTATTTCGCCGCGACTGTGGAACGAATTGCCCCCCATCAGACGCCGCTGGCCGCCTGGCCGGGAAGCATTACGAGAACGCAAGGGGGCTTTGTCCTGAGCGTATCTATGCGCTGGGCGCCCTCTGGGGCGAATGCGGGGATGACGGGAGCCAATTATTACTACTCGATGCGCACGGGCAAGTGGACGCCGCTCAACCAGATGTACATGGTGCAGACGCTGACGGGAACGATGGATATCGGGTCGCAGGCGGTCTTCTGGCAGCAACCGCTGGGCACGCGCGGTGATCTGTTGGCCGTTCCGCAACTGTGGTTTGATCCTGGAACCGATTCTATCCACTCCGTCTGGCTTGGGAACTGGGTGGACGGTCCGTCGTACGTCGACGGCGGCACGTTGCTGTTTCAATCCATGAGCGGCGGCTGGCCGCCCGCTTCGACCTGGATGACCTACAGTCCGCCCGGACGGCCGATGAGTTTGTACGAGAGCACGGTGACGCTTCCAGACTGGCGCGTCGTGACGGACAGCGGAACACCGCCGCTGTCGTGGGAAGGAATGTCTGTGTCGCTGCAGGCGCAGGGCGCCTACGGTCCTTCTGTGATGCGCGGGTTGATCGGGAATCATGCGGATCTGCTGAAGACTTCGACGGTTCGGCTGCCGGTTGGCCAGGCGTACGCGGCGATCATCCGGCGCACCGCTCCCGCTGCTGCGGGGCCCACTCCGCCGTGGTACGAATATTGGCTGGCCGTGCTCCGGCCCGAACCGCTGCACCCTGGAAAGAAGGTGGCCTACTGTCTCGTCGGCGTCAGCAGGACCAATCAACCGGCTGACATGGCGAAGCTGGAGACATTGGCGGCCGCATGGGTCGTTCCGTTTCACGCGCAAGTGCCTTAAGTTGCAGATGAATGACAGGAGGCATAATTCTTGGCCAGCGCATTGACATATGACTTGCTCATTGAACGTGTACATAGATGGAGCATCTCCCGGAACGACATCCGGTTGGCCATGATGATCGGTTCCCGGGCCAGGACGGAACGCCCGGCGGACCCATACTCGGATCTGGATCTGATCATGGTGACGACGAGGCCCGATGTTTATATTTCAACCGTAGACTGGCTGAGCGATTTCGGAACTCATCACATCACCTTCCTTGAAGGCACAGCGGTCGGGAGCCTCGTGGAACGACGGGTCCTATTTGACGGTGGATTGGATATGGACTTTGTTCCGATTCCTCTGCAAACCGTTCGGGCGGGGTGGCCGCTTGAGATTGCGGGTGTACTTGCCCGTGGATACAAGGTCCTTGTGGACAAAGACAACCTGACTGCTCAGTTTCCTGTACTGGTGACAGAGGTTTCAACCAACCGTGTGCCGACGCAGGAGGAATTTCACCAACTTGTCAGCGACTTCTTGTATCATGCCGTCTGGACGGCCAAGAAGCTGTGCCGAGGCGAGTTGTGGACGGCGAAAATGGGCTGTGACGGATACCTGAAGCGGCAACTGCTGCAGATGATCGAATGGCGTCAGCGTTTGAGCAAGGGAACGGATTTCGACACATGGCACGAGGGGCGTTTTCTGGATCAATGGATCGCTCCCGATGTGCTTGAAGAGCTCCCGTTCACGTTTGCACGCTACAACCGCGATGAAGTATGGGCGGCGCTGTCAGCGACAGTCGACCTGTTCCACCGCCTTGGCGTGGAGGCGGCAGAAAGGCTCGATTATCTGTACCCAGCGGCGGGAGACGCATACGTCTCTCAATTATTGGTGAAATATCGGACGCAGTGCGCTGCGGATGGATGAAAACCCATCGTTATTGGCTGCGGGCGAGTTCTTTCAGGCGTTGATTCGCGTTATCGCCGTAAATCCCGCCGTGATAGCAGAGAACGGTTTCGATGTCATACTGAGTGAATTGTTTCAGCGATTTCGTTGCGGTCTCCATATCCAGTGTTGCTTGCGGGTTTGGTCCGAGCAGTTGGCCGTCAGCTACGACCATGGCGTCGCCAGCGATGAGTGTCTTGCTTTTGTTGACGTACAGGCTGACATGCCCCGGTGTGTGGCCTGGTGTAAAGATGACGGTAATCCCTCCGCACAAAGGCAATGTCTCTCCATCGGCTATGGTTCTGTCAACGCTGGCCTTTGGCGGCTGCGTGAACATCGCTTCGGCGTGTTTACGCCGTTCCTCAGGCAGAGCTTCAAGCATCTTGGCCACACGGTCCGAACTCATTTTAATCAAGGGCTTGGCGCCTTCAATGTATGGTCTGTCTGCTTCGTGGGCCAGAATTTCAATCTTGCGGCCGGATGCTTTCAAAATATCCGACAGCCCCCCGATATGGTCAATGTCTTGGTGGGTGAGAATCACTTCACCCAATTTGCTCAGCGGAACGCCGATTTCATCCAAGCAGGAGGAAAACCTGCTTTCTCTAAGAGAAAAAGGTATTGACTCTCCTCCGCAGGAATCTTCTAGAATCGGGTTGGAGGTGAAGCCGCGGATGTATTCGATTGGCGCGCTGGCTCGCAGAAGCGGGGTGTCTGTTAAGGTGATCCGTTATTACAGCAACATCGGACTGCTTCCACCTGAATCCACTGAAGTCGAGAGGGAGTTCATGCTGGCAATGCAGCAGGGTGAGGATAAAGACGTATTTCTGGCCAAATTGCGGGAGCGGTGGGCTAATGTTTCTGGCACCGGAATGGATTACGGAGAGTGGGAGGCCAGAGGACGCGAGGTTTTCACTCGCCTTCGCTCTCTGAACGGTTCTGATCCGGGCGATCCTCAGGTACAATCATGGGTGGACGAGTATTTCGAATTAACCGGCCAGCCGCTAAACGGCACAGCAATGCAACGACTGCTGGACGCTGTGAATCAGCCCATTTTTCGACGGATGGCTGAGGCTGCGGATTTGACCGATGCTGGCAACCACGGTGAAGAGTTGTGTCAACTCATCCGGGAAGCGTTGCGCATACGTGTCCAGAATCTCTCGTCCGGAACGACCTGAGCCCTTTTACACTGTCGCAGCAAGTCATCGAGAGCCCCACAGGACGAGGCGCTGCATGAATGATGCTCATGGCGTCAGAATCGGCGGCGCCTCGATAGGGCGTTGTAGTATGAGGCCATAAGCATCATTCATATGGTTTTCTGAGATGATGGTGTATTATGGTTCAATACAGGTGACAGGTGGTCGGCGGAGTTAACCGTGTCAGAGATCGAACACGTCATTCAAGCTTTCGTGTCCGATGTGGTGACAGTGAATTTGGCTCATACAACAAGGGGAGTGATCAACGTTGTCGGAGGCAAATTGAACACGTATCGCCTGTTTGCCGCACCGGCGGTGGCTGCGGCAAAGCCATTTCTGCGCGGCGCTGCGCTGCAAAACGCAGAGCATGGCGATCTGCCGCAGGTGCGGGAGGGGTCGCAGCGAACAGGAGGCGATAACTAAAGATGATCAAGATGAGCGATAAAGTGCTGGCGATCGACGTGGGCACTCAGAGTGTGCGCGCGCTTGTCTTTGACGGAGAGGGGTCTCTGGTCGACAGCGTGCAGGTGGTGTATGACGAACCATATCAGGCACCGCATCCAGGGTGGGCGGAACAGGACGCCGATTACTATTGGGAACAATTGTCGATCGCCTGCAGGCAATTGTGGAGCAACGGACGGGCAACGCCGGGCGAGATCGCCGCGCTCGCACTCACAACGCAGCGTGCGACGGTGGTGGTTATAGATGAAGCGGGAAAGCCTCTGCGGCCGGCGATCTTGTGGCTCGATCAGCGCAAGGCGGACACTGTGCCCCGGATTGGCGGGATGTGGGAACTGTTGTTGCGGGTTGCCGGGGTGCGCGCGACCGTGCGGGCGTTGCAGGCGCACGCGGAGGTCAACTGGCTTCGGGAGCGGGAACCGGATCTCTGGAAGCGCGCGCGGCGCTTTCTGTATTTGTCTGGGTATCTGACGCACAAGTTGACGGGTGAATACAAAGATTCCGCGGCTGCGCAGGTGGGGTACGCGCCTTTTGATTACCGAAAGCAAAGATGGCCGCGAGCGTCTCACTGGATGTGGCGTGCCTTTCCGGTTGATCGCGCGTGGCTGCCGGATCTTGTTCCGCCAGGGGAACTGATTGGCGCGATCACGGAAGAGGCGGCGGAGAAGATGGGGCTTTCTGCGCGTGTTCCAGTCATCGCCGCCGCTTCGGACAAAGCGTGCGAGACGTTGGCGGCTGGCTGCACCAAGCTGCATCAAGGCTGCATAGGGTATGGAACAACGGCGACGATAAGCGTAAATTCATCCCGTTATCGGGAACCTATTTTTCTGCAGCCCGCCTATCCAAGCGCCATCGCAGGGCAGTACAATCTTGAAATACAGATCTTTCGCGGTTTTTGGCTAGTGTCGTGGTTCAAGCTCCAGTTTGCAAAAGAAGAGATCCGCATGGCCGCCAAGTTGGGGTGGCCAGCAGAACGGCTGCTCGACGAACAGATCGCGGACATCCCGGCGGGGTCACTCGGACTCATGGCGCAGCCGTTCTGGTCACCCGGCGTCCGCTATCCGGGCCCCGAGGCGCGCGGCGCCATGATCGGGTTCAGCGACGCGCACACCAAAGCGCATGTGTATAAGGCGCTATTGGAGGGTCTGGCATACAGCATGCGGGCGGGACGAGAACGGATCGAACGAAAAAGCGGCGCGGCTCTCACGGAGATGTATGTATGCGGCGGGGGATCGCAGAGCGATCAAATGATGCAGATCACGGCTGACGTTCTCGGAATGACAGTCGTGCGCACAGCCGTGCATGAAGCTGCAGGGCTTGGCGCCGCCATCCTGGCGAGCGTGGCGGCGGGACTGCATCCGGATGTGGAGGCGGCGGCGGGGGCAATGGCAAAATCCGGTGCTGTCTTTGCGCCGGATCCGGGGCGCGCGCGGATGTATGACAGCTTATACAGGCAAGTCTATTCGCGAATGTACGTACGGCTGCGTCCGCTGTACCGTTCGCTGCGAGTCATTTTGCAGACAATTGTAAAAGGAGGGGTCAAGGAATCTGCCTGAGAATGGAGGGTTTAGCCATTGTCCAGGAATCCGAAGCGAAGGCGCAGAACAATATGGATATCGGGAAAGAAGCATGCCATACGTTGACAGAACACATATTGCCAGGTATTATCGATGTATATCGATGAATGAGGTGGGCTATGGACTTCGTTGCCATTTGCAAAGCGCTGGGTCAGCCAGAGCGGTATGCGCTCTTTCTCGATCTCCTCCAAGGCGGGGATTCTTCCTGCTGTAGCGGCCCAGATCCCGAGTCCGGCGCGTGTTGTGTGGTGGACCTGACAGCGCGGCATCCACTGGCTCAGTCGACAATTTCGCATCATTTGCGGGTGCTGGCAGACGCAGGTCTCGTGCAACACGATCGCCGGGGCACATATCAGTACTATCGCGTCGACGAAGCGATCTGGGATGCGTTTCGTCAACACACGGCCAGCCTGCAGGTATGCTACGGCGTTGGCAAAACACTCCCGGCGGGGCGTTTTCCTTAAGCCTTTTTTTTGACCTAATTCATCGATAAATATCGATTTATAGTGAGGGGTGCAAACGCGATGGACAAATTGTCAAATGCTGAGCAGAGTGAGCATTTCGTTCGCGAGGATGAAATTCACCAAGCGGTGCGACAACAGTATGGTCGGGCCGCACAAGGTAACGGATGCGGTTGCGGTTCGGGTTGCGACGGCAATACAGCGTCCACGCCGCAACTGATTTCCGTAGCGTTAGGATACAGGGCGGAAGATGTCGAAGCTGTTCCTGATGGAGCGAATCTGGGACTTGGATGCGGAAATCCGCAGGTGATTGCGGGACTTTTGGCGGGGGAAACGGTGCTCGATCTCGGCAGCGGGGGCGGCTTCGACTGTTTTCTTGCCTCCCGACAAGTTGGCGAGTATGGCAGGGTAATCGGTGTTGATATGACTTCGGAGATGATCTCGAAGGCAAAAGCGAACGCCATGAAGGGGAACTATCACAATGTCGACTTTCGTCTTGGCGAGATTGAGAACTTGCCGGTGGCTGACAACAGCGTGGACTGTATCATTTCCAACTGTGTCATCAATCTCTCGCCGAATAAGTCGAGGGTGTTCTCGGAAGCGTATCGCGTACTGAAGCCAGGCGGTCGGCTGGCTGTTTCTGATATCGTTGCGACCGCCATTCCTCCCGAGGAAATGCGACAGAACATTGAACTGTTCACCGGGTGCATAGCGGGCGCTTCGCTGATCTCGGAAATCGAAGAAATGCTTGCTGTCGCCGGTTTTGTGGCTATACAGATTAACCCCAAATCCGCCAGCCGAACATTTATCAGCGACTGGGCTCCCGGCATCAATGTGACGGACTATGTGGTCTCCGCCAGCATTGAGGCGAGCAAACCAGGCGCCCATCATTCGCTGTGACGGAGGCGCACTAAGGTCCTGATAGGTAAATGCGGCCTGCTTTACGAACTGGCAGAGGGGTCGCAGTCGATCGGCAGGCGGCCCCTTTTTTTTGCGCAGCGGCTTGACGAAAAGCGACAACTCTAATATATTGAATTTTATTGGTAGTCGATATTATTTGACTTCTTATTCCGTTCGCCACAACGATTGGCGCCTGCGCGAAGGGAACGGCGGGGAGGAGTTCAAACTGGCCAAGGCGCGGATCATGGTCGTCGACGATGAATCGATTGTGCGTATGGACATCAAGGAAATGCTCATCGAAGAAGGGTACTCGGTTGTCGCTGAGGCTTCTGATGGAGAGGCGGCGGTCGAACAGGCGCTCAGACACCGCCCGGATCTGATCGTGATGGATGTCAAGATGCCCAGGATGAATGGCCTGAAGGCAGGGCGAATCATCTACCAGAAGACAGGCATTCCGTTATTGGCTCTGACAGCGTATAGTCACGGACAACTCGTCCAGGAAGCCAAAACTTCCGGGATCATCGCCTATCTGGTCAAACCGGTGACGGAATCCGATCTGCTTCCGAGCCTGGAAATTGCGCTCGCGCAGGCGGAGCAACTGAAGCGGATGAACGCGGAAATTGCGGATCTGAAGCAGACCATCGTGAATCGCAAACTGGTGGAGCGCGCCAAGGGCATATTGATGGAACAATACCAGTTAAACGAAAGAACTGCGTACGGAAAAATGCGAAGTTTTAGCATGGCCAGACGCGTGACCATGGAAGAACTGGCGCATACAATCATCCAGCAGGGATCGTTTCCGGAATGAATAAGTGAACAGGCAGGGCAATGGCGCCCACGGACTGAGACTATCAGTTTGTGGGCCGTTTTCAGTTGTGGATCATTGGGGAGGAGAGACAACATGGCGTTGCTGACGGATCTGGAGGAATTAAACGCATGTTATGTGGACGGGAGCTTCCTGCCGCCTACGGGAGGCGTCATCGAAGTGTGGAACCCGGCTACCGGACAGCTTGTGGGTCGCGTGCCAAACGGCGGCGTCGCAGAGACGCGCGCAGCCGTCGCTGCGGCGCACGCCGCCTTTCCCGTCTGGGCCCGCATGCTACCGGCAGAGCGCGCCGTATTTCTCAGGCGCTGGGCGCAGTTGATGCTTGAACATGCTGACGATCTTGCGCGCATACTGGTCGCTGAACAGGGGAAACCGTTCGCTGAAGCGTATGAAGAAGCGGAAGGTTCCGCTCTGTTTACCGAGTGGTACGCCGAGGAAGGCAAACGCGCATACGGAGAAACGGTTCCGCCTTCGGCGACCAACAAGCGCATTCTGGTCATCCGCCAGCCCGTGGGCGTGGCGGCGCTGATTACGCCGTGGAATTATCCAGCCACCATGATTGCGCGCAAAGCAGCGCCTGCCCTGGCTGCGGGGTGCGCCATCGTCATCAAACCATCCAGCCAAACTCCGTTGACGGCGGTTGCGCTTGTGCGACTGGCTCATGAGGCAGGCTTCCCGCCCGGTGTGATCAACTTGGTGACGGGCAGGGCAAGCGAGATTGGCGGCGAATTTATGGCCAATGCGCATGTCAGGAAGGTGTCTTTCACCGGCTCGACAGAAGTCGGAAAACAGTTGCTCCGCGCTTCCGCCGAGCAGGTCAAACGGCTCTCCCTTGAACTGGGCGGGAATGCGCCGTTTATTGTTTTTCCCGATGCGGATCTCGATCTGGCAGTAACGGCGGCGGTGGGCAACAAATTTGAAAATTGCGGGCAAATGTGCAATGGCGTCAACGTCATTTACGTACATGAAGAGATTATGGACGCGTTCACGGAAAAATTGACGGATCGCGTCAATCGGCTCAAGGTCGGACAGGGTCATGAACCGGGCGTACAGCTCGGGCCAGTGATCGATATGCGGAGTCTCGACAATATCCATGCGCTCGTGACGGACGCGGTAGAGCGCGGTGCCCGACTGCTGGCGGGCGGGCACCGGTTGACCGACGCTTCGTATGGAGCGGGATCGTTCTATGCGCCGACAGTGCTGGCGGGTGTCGAAGCGGGCATGAAGCTGGCCAATGAGGAGATTTTCGGGCCGGTGGCGCCGCTCATTTCTTTTCATGATGAGGATGAGTTGCTGTCTCGTGTCAATGACTCGCCCTATGGATTGGCGGCCTACGTTTTTACGCGCGATGTGCGGCGCGTATTTGAAATGTCTGAACGTCTTGAGGTTGGCATGGTGGCCGTGAACAGCGCTTCGCTCAGTGTGCCCCAGGCGCCGTTTGGCGGCGTCAAGCAGAGTGGCAGCGGTCGGGAAGGCGGCCATTTTGGACTCGAAGAATTCATGAATATCAAGTACATTTCGATCACACTCTGATGCTCGCGACGGGGAAGGGGAGTCTGCCGACATGGACGCAAAACGAGAACAGGGCGTCATCAGTCTGACAGAATTGACGGCGTTGATCGACGGGGGAGACATCGAAACTGTGATCGTTGCTCTTTGCGATATGCAGGGTCGCCTGGTCGGGAAGCGGTTGACTGGCCAGTACTTTCTGGAGCATGCCGCCCAGAATGGAGCACATTTTTGCAACTATCTGCTTGGCACCGATATGGAAATGAGTACACCCTCCGGATTTGCGTCGATCGGGTGGGAGCATGGATACGGAGACTGGACTGCACAACCGGACTGGCGGACTCTCCGGGTGCTCCCCTGGCACGAGAAGACCGCGCTTGTTCTCGCGGATGTGGTCGACCACCATGGCGAACTGGTCGAAGCAGCGCCGCGGTCTGTCCTCCGGCGCCAGCTGGCGCGCGCGCAGAGCCTGGGTTTTATCGTCAAAATGGCGTCTGAACTGGAGTTTTATCTGTTACAGGAAACATACGAGTCGGCATACGCAAAAAAATACAGCGATCTGACGCTGGCCGGCCACTACAACGAGGACTATCACCTCCTGCAGGGCACACGGAATGAACCGCTGTATCGACAATTTCGCAAGTATCTGAGCGCGGCGGGCGTGCCGGTTGAAGGAACAAAGGGGGAGGCCGGCATCGGGCAGCATGAGATCAATATGTACCATGCCGATGCGCTGGAGGCCGCCGATCGCCATGTTCTGATGAAACATGGCGTAAAGGAGATTTCCATGCAAAACGGCCGCGCCGTCACATTTATGGCGAAACCGGATCATACCTGGACTGGATCCAGCAGTCACTTTCACGTCAGTCTCTGGAACGAAGACGGTGCGCGCAACGTGTTCGACGATCCGTCGGAACAGCCATACGGGATGTCTGCGGTCATGCGTCATTTTATGGCTGGACTCGTGTTGCATGTGCGCGAACTCTCGATCATGCTGGCGCCGTATGTGAACTCGTACAAGCGCTACGCCAAGGCGAGCTTTGCGCCCACACATATTGTCTGGGGAGTTGACAATCGAACATGTGGGCTGCGCGTGGTCGGTCAGGGCGCAGGCAAGCGCATTGAAAACCGTTTGCCAGGTGCGGATGTCAATCCCTATCTGGCGGCGGCAGCCATGATCGCGGCCGGACTGGACGGTGTCGAACGACAACTGCCGCTGGCAGAGGAATGGAGAGGGAACGCGTACAGCGCCGCTGCTGTGGACAGCCTCCCCCAGTCGCTCCACGAAGCGATCCAGGCATTCGAGCAGAGCGACTGGGCTGGCGAAGTGTTTGGAGCCACTGTATATGCCCACTATTTAAATGCAGCCAGGGTTGAGCAAAACGCCTACGATCAGGTGGTCACCAATTGGGAAAAGAATCGTTATTTTGAGCAGGCATAACTTGGGAGGGTCAGGTATGAGACTGAAGGACAAGGTGTGTGTGATCACGGGCGCCGGCGGCGGTATGGGGCTGAAGGCCGCAGAGATGTTTGCCGGGGAGGGCGCTGCAGTCGCCATCTTTGAGTTAAACGAGCAGGCTGGAGCAAGCGCGGAGGCCATGATCCGTGAACGCGGCGGCACTGCGCAGTTTTTTGCATGCGACGTGGCGCGGGAGGAGAGTGTGAAAGAGGCGGTCAAGGCTGCCCGGCAAAGATTTGGACGCCTCGATGTGTTGTACAATAACGCCGGCATCATGCCGGAGAACGATCACTCAGTGATCGATACGTCTGTGGAGGTCTGGGATCTGGTTATGGGGGTCAATCTCCGCAGCATGTTCCTCACCTGCAAGCACGTGATTCCGCACATGATCGAACAGGGCAACGGCTCGATCATCAATATCGCCTCCTTCGTGGCGCTGATTGGCTGTAGCGTACCGCAGGACGCGTACACCGCTTCAAAGGGGGCCGCAATCTCCCTGACCAAATCACTGGCCATCCAGTTTCGGCCGCAGGGCATTCGCACCAATGCGATCTGCCCAGGTCCGATTGAGACGCCGCTCATGACAGAGTGGCTGTTGAAAGATGAGGAAGCTCGCCAGATCCGTCTGGGCAGACAACCCAGTGGTCGCTTCGGTCGACCGGAAGACATCGTGAACTGCGCGCTCTATCTCGCTTCGGACGAATCTGACTGGACGAACGGTGCGGTGCTCGTGGTGGACGGCGGCATCACGAGCAACTATTTTTAGGACGGCGGCGATGGCGGCGATTTTTTCGGATAGACTTCCCTGCCTGAGTTTTGCGAAGCAAAATCTCAACGCTTTCGCGCCGCCAACAAGTCTGCAGAGGGTGTGAAAATGGAGCGGATTCGCGAACTGGCGCAACAGGAGGTTGACCTGGAAGCGGAAGACATCGAGGAACTTGCCAATACTGCGGAACAGTTGCAGGTCATGGCTGATGTGTCCGGATCTGACGTATTTATTGACTGTCTCTGCAAGGGGCGACTCGACCAGGCCGTTGTGGTCGCGCAGGCCAAACCGAATACGGCGCGCAGCCTGTACTCTGAGTACATTGTTGGCCAGATCATCCTGCGCGACAACGAGCCAGGCGTCTTCTACAGTTTTTCCACCGGAGAATATGTGACGGGCACAAGAGCCATCACAAACGAGGTTGTCACCATTGAACAGAAGATTCTGCCGATCATCCGCAAGAATCGCATGATCGGCGTGGTGATCATGGAACAGGACATCTCGATGCAGGTCATCCGCGAACGCACGGTCGAGCTGTTCCAGCAGACAGCCGAGGAATTGGGCGAAACGCTGTGGGAAGTCGCGGTGGCTGAAACGAATCTGTCCTCCCTCATTCACGAGGGCGTCATCCTCAGCAATTCGGAGTTACTGTTCACCTATTTGACTTCCTCTCCCTCGCGTAAACGCGGAGGATTCCTTCCTGCCATCAGGGGCCTTGGTGCACCCCTTGGATCGATTCTTCATTCCCGTGCGGGTCAGAACCGACTCTCCCATCGTTAGACGGGCGAACAGGCGAACTGGGCCAGTCCGGCCCTTAACACGTTCGTTGCACCTACGGTATCGGCGTTCTCTGCGAATCCGCATTTCTCACACTGAAACTTCGATTGCGACACTCGGTTGGCTTTGCTTTTATGGCCACACTCTGGAACTGGGCAGGTGAGACTGGTATAAGGAGCAGGAACTTCTTCCAACCGTCCACCCGACCAGTCCAACTTATACGTCAAGAACGTCTGAAACATCGACCACCCTTGATCCAAAATGGCCTTATTCAGACCGCTTTTAGCCCGTACATTCCGGCCCGGATTTTCCTTCGTGCCCTTCGCTGATTTGGTCATGTTCTTCACACTCAGATTCTCCACAAACACCATCGCGTGGGTTTGGCTGATGGTTGTGGATGCCTTGTGCAAGAAATCACGACGAGCGTTGGCGATATGGGCGTGCAACCGCCCTATCCGCGCCACTTGCTTGTGCCAGTGTTTCGAGAACTTCCTCATGCGTGAGAGCTTGCGCATCTCCCAAGCCACCTTCGCCTCATAGCGACGAAACCAACCCGGTGCGTCGAAAAAGCTTCCGTCGGACAATGCCAGGAGATGAACAACTCCACGGTCAATGCCAACCTCCGATGTGGACGGGTGAACGACCGGATCGGGAACATCGATTTCCGTTTGAAATGAGATGTACCAGTGACCCGCATGTCGGTTCACCGTTGCGTTCTTGATGGTTCCGTCAATGGTGCGAGACTTGCGAAACTTGACCCAACCTATCTTAGGCACAAACACCTTTGGGAAGACGTTTCGGCCATCCTTGTCTTTTGTCATCAGGTCGAGCTTGATCTGCTTCGCATCGGGATAGCGAAGTCCAGCCTCGTCTCGATTCTTTTTCTTGAAGGTCGGGAACTGCGCCGGGTTGGAGGGATCGAAGGCCGCTGCGATGGACTGCATAAGAAACTTGAGCGTCCATTGCAACGGATGCTCAGGGGCGACCGCCAAAAACCCGTACTCTTCACTGTGCCGCCAAAGCGTCAGCAGTTTCGCCAATTCTCCGTATGTTAATAAGGGATAACCAGCATCCAGCCGTCCCTTTTGCAGTGCGAGGGCTTTGTTCCACACAAAGCGCATGCACCCTTGGTATCGCGAGAACTTGCGAGCCTGCTCGTCCGTAGGCTCCAAACGAAAGCGGAACGCCTTGAGAATCTCCATAGGTCTATGATACTCTTGGTCTATGAAGCCGTCAAAAGCCATTCTGGACGACTTGCGCCCGATCTTGACTTCCGTCTGCCACGATTTTGAAGCTTAGTTGGTGGAGTTCGACGGTGAGGATGACCATGTGCATCTGCTGGTCAATTACCCGCCCAAGGTAGCGATTTCCACTTTGGTCAACGGCCTGAAGGGCGTCTCCAGTCGCCTCATTCGGCAAAAGAACGATCCAGAGATCCGTCAGAAACTATGGGGCGCACATCTTTGGTCCCCCAGTTACTTTGCCGGGAGTTGCGGGGGTGCGCCGCTGTCGATTATTCGGCAGTATATTGAGAGCCAAAGAACACCGCAGTGACGCGCCTAACCTCTCTCTAAAGGAAGAGGTTTGCGGCGCTAAAGCAGGATCAACAAGGAGACGCATGTACCGAAAAACGCCATTCTGTTGGCGGTCATCCTGGCGTTCTTGCTCGCATTGCCTGCGCTGTGGAGCACGGTGATCTACGCCGCGGTAACATCCATCTCGACGATCGGGCTGTTTGTTGCCTATGCGATCCCGGTATTTCTGCGCAGGATCCATCCCGAACGGTTTACGCCCAGCGTGTTCCACCTTGGCAAGTGGAGCACTTTTATCGGATGGTTGCCGTGGGCTGGGTCGTATTCATCTGCATCCTGTTCATGCTGCCGACCATGCGTCCAATCTCGATGAGCAATTTTAACTTCACGCCGCTCGTGCTGCTCATTGTCTTCGCGCTCCTGATTCCCTGGTATCTGGTAAAATTGCATGAATTGCATGAATTGCATGAATCGCATTTTTTTATGTCTGTGATCGTTCTGTCTAAACAGGGGGCTGACAAGAGTATGCGCAAAGGCTTGACGAGAGCCGGCGTCGGGCAGGTGGGAACGTTGGCGTCGTTTGTTCAATTGGCGGCCGAGCACCGATTTCAGGCGGTCGATGCGGATGGATCAGAGATTGCCGAGTGGATCCAGTCGCGCGGCGTGGACGAAGTGCGCAAGTTTTTACGGACCTACGGGGTGGACATCGGGGCGATCACGCTGGCGGTTGATTGGCGTGGCAGCGAAGACGCGTTTCGCAGCGGTCTGCGCCAGCTCGCGGCAGACGCCGAGGCGGCTGCGCAGGTTGGCTGTACAGCCTGCTGTACATATGTCCTCCCATCGACGGACTGGAACGCCGCTCACTTTATGGCGGTTGCAACGCGGCGCCTGCGCACGTGCGCGCAGATTCTTGGCGCCTACGATGTGAGTCTGGGCCTGGAATTTGTCGGTCCGCACCATCTGCGCAGGCAGTGGAAACACCCCTTCATCTGGGATCTGGCGAGTACACTCGACTGGATTAACGCGATCGACGAGGTCAATGTCGGTCTGTTGCTGGACGCCTACCACTGGCACACGACATCGGGCACCGTAGAGGATCTCCTGGACCTTGCGGCGTCAAGCATCGTGCACGTGCACCTGAACGATGCGCACAATATGCCTGTCGCAGATGTGCTCGACAATGATCGCCTCTATCCGGGTGAAGGGGTGATTGATCTGGCAGGATTTTTGCAAGCGTTACAGACGATCGGATATCGCAAAGTGGCGGCACAGGAAGTCCTGACGCCGCAGCCGCCCGTGGACCCGCCTGCTGTATTGCTGAACAGATCCATGAAGGCATTCGATGCAGTGTGGGCCAAAGCAGAATTGGGAGGATCATACCATGGAGAATGAGAGCTGGAAGTCTGTCGTACAGTCGCGTGACGGTATGAAAATGATGGTAGAAGGGTTGCGCCGGTCGAGCGAATCGAGTGATGCGACGCAGTCTCCGATATTTAAAGAAGCAATCCGCTGCCTGGGGGAGGCGAGAACGGTCCTCGACATCGGGGCGGGCGTAGGTCGTTTTACGGGGCCTCTCGCGGCGGCGGGCTGTGACGTCACAGCCATTGAACCAGCTGATGAGATGCAGTCCCCGCTGCTGGAGACGCTGACTCGCTTTGACGTGCGAGAAAGAGTGAGAGTTGTCCAGAGCGCATGGCCAACGCAAGAAGAATTTCGGGCGGAAGTGTCGCTGGCGGCGTTCGTGATTCAATTCGCCGCTGATCCTGTGGAATTTGTGCGCGCCATGGAACGCGTGACAACTCGCCGTTGCATCCTGGCGGTGCACGTCGATCCCATGCTGGCTTTTTTGCAGGATCTGTGGCCGCTGTTCCATCCTGGACAGACAGCGCCGCAGATCCCTATATTCACTGATATTTATCCGAAATTGCTGGCAGAGGGCATCGTAGCCGATGTGCACGTATTCTCTGAGCAGCATGGTCCCCGCTTCAATGATCCAAAGATGGCGCTGGATATGCTGACCGGACGGCTGGGTATCAGCGATGACGCGGCTGCGATTGAGCGCTTGCGCGTCGAACTTCAAGCGCGGTTCGCAGAGCTGATGCAGACAGGTCCGAGGCGGGCGGCCGTTATTTCCTGGCAGCCGCGCTGATTGTGCGTTGATCAACGCAAACATACGGGCGTTGCTGCTATGCCTGGTCGCTTCAGTGCGTGTGTGCGTCTATCTGGCGCAACCGCAACGCGGACATCCATATTCTTGCAAACGAGGATCGTTTGTCGGTATAGTCACATCATGACGTGGCTAAGGGGATGTTCAATTTGCAAAGAAGGATTGCGGAACCGTATAAGATCAAGTCTGTCGAAACACTGAAGATGCTTTCCTACGAGGAGCGGGAGCAGGCGCTGATCAGCGGCGGCTACAACACATTCCTGCTCAGATCCGAAGACGTCTACATCGACCTGTTGACGGACAGCGGCACATCGGCCATGAGCGATCTGCAATGGGCGGCTTTGATGCGCGGCGACGAGGCGTACGCCGGAAGCAAAAGCTGGTTCAGTCTGGAATCGGCGGTGCAGGACGTGTATGGCTATCGCCATGTGATCCCCACACATCAGGGGCGGGGCGCTGAAAATCTACTGTCACAGCTAAAGATTCAGCAAGGCGATTATGTGCCTGGGAATATGTATTTTACCACCACAAGGGCCCATCAGGAGTTGAATGGGGGCACGTTTGTCGATGTCATCATCGATGAAGCCCATGATCCGCAAAATGAGCATCCATTCAAGGGAAATGTGGATCTGGACAAACTGGCGAGCCTGATTGAACGGGTGGGAGCAGATAAAATTCCATACGTCAGTCTCGCGGTCACTGTGAATCTGGCCGGCGGTCAGCCAGTCAGCATGAATAACATGAGGGACACGTATGAATTGTGTCATGGTCACGGGATTTCCGTGATGTTGGACGCGACACGGTGTGTGGAAAACGCCTATTTCATCAAAGAGCGGGAAAATGGCTACGCAGACAAACCGGTCAAAGAAATTCTGAAGGAAATGATGTCTTATTCTGATGGCTGTACCATGAGCGGAAAAAAGGATTGTCTTGTCAATATCGGTGGATTTCTGGCGATGAATGACGACGATCTGTATACACGCGCCCGCGAACTGGTGGTGCTTTACGAGGGAATGCCTTCCTATGGCGGCATGGCCGGACGTGACATGGAGGCCATGGCTCAGGGAATCTATGAAGCCGTGGATGACAACTATATCAGGCATCGCGTCAATCAGGTGCGCTATTTGGGTCAACAGCTGATCGACGCCGGTGTTCCCATCGTACGCCCGATCGGCGGTCACGCTGTATTTCTCGACGCCAGACAGTTTCTGCAGCACTTGCAACAGGAGGAATTTCCCGCACAAGCACTGAGTGCTGCTTTGTATCTCGATTCAGGGGTGCGATCCATGGAACGCGGCATTGTATCCGCGGGGCGCAATAAGGTCACGGGAGAACACAACAAACCGAAGCTGGAACTGGTGCGCCTGACGATTCCGAGAAGGGTGTATACGGACAACCATATGGATGTGGTTGCGGATTCTGTGATATCGCTGTATGAGAAGCGGGAAACGGTGACGGGGCTGGAGTTGGTCTATGAACCTCCCACGCTGCGTTTCTTTAACGCGCGGTTCACGCCATTGCCATCGCGCGGCAAATGATTCGCCGTGTCTTTCCGTCGATTTTATAACCAGCCCATGCGCTCACGCAGCTTCGCGATGTGCGCGACATGATGTTTTCCGTGCCATGCGTACAGCGCAAGCGCCGCTTCGAGACTTACGTCTCCGGACTCCGTATGGCGGAACGCGCGCTTGAAATCCAGTGGCGCAAGGGAGCGCAAGAGAATGCACCAACGCGCGTGCAATGCTTCCAGCAGCGCCAGTGATGGTTCTACCGGGTTGTATTTTGCATCGTGCAGGTTTGCCCAGAGGTCTTCGTGATATGGTTTGATGATCGGCTGGTCTTCGGTCAAGGCAAGCCTGAACCGGATGTAGCCGTTCATGTGACTGTCCGGCACATGGTGCACAACCTGCCGGACAGTCCAGCCGTCAGGCCGATACGGCGTATCCAATTGTTCCGGTGTCAGACCTGTGACGGCCGTCCTGAGATTGGCGGGCGCGGCTTCCAATTCGCGAATCCACTGCTTCATAAGTTCCGGAGTAACCGTTCCCTCGGGCGTATACCTGCCGATCGGATAACGCAATTCTTCCATAAAAATACCCCTCCCGTGCAGCGATTTGCAATTGACACCATGATATCACAGGTGGCTATGCGTATGTTGGAAGAGATCAATAGTCCATCGATACTATATTCGAATAGTCTATATGGCTCTGGCGAGACACTATTCCTTCCTGATTTTTTTGGGCGGATTCGTCACCGCCAGCGGGTCTGGACTCGGGTGCGGACCAGACTGGCCGACGTGTCAGGGGAGCTTAATCCCGCCTGATGCGTTTCATTCCTGGGTGGAGCAGCGGCAATCCTGGGATCCTATATTGCCCATTCAGGAGTTGGAGACGCTTGCCCCAATTTTGCAGATTGCTTTACTGTTGCGGCCTGGCAGCATGGATCGGTCTTGCTGTTGTTGCATATCGTATCTGCTCTCGCTTTGGGGGTGGTTGCGGGAAGCGTGTTTGTCTGGCGCAACCAGCTCTCGCTGTTGCCCGGAACCCGTTTCTTTCTCGCTTTCGCGCTGGTTCTTTTCGGTGTACAGGTGGTGCTCGGTATTTTTATGTTGTGGACCGGAAGGCCGACAATCATGATCGCATTTCATGAACCGGTGGGAGCGAGCATTGAGGTGCTGTTGTTTGCAGCCGCGATCACGGAAAACGGGCTGGGGAGCAACGTAAGATCCAGGCGTTGTAAGCGCGTCCCATTTACTGGAGATGCGCTGCGCGCCGGGGAGTTCTGACCCCTTTTTGAACAACCTCTTAAAGAGAAGCCAGGAAGTCCACGAAAACACTGGCGTCCAGCGAGCCCCAACCCGTGCACGGGTCCCACCCTGGCGCAGCATCGTAGCCCACCACTCCGTTGAATGAGTTGTTTCCCTGCGTGATGTCGTGGTATCCCGTGTTTGGAGCCTGCTGATATAAGGATGCGGCAAGCCCGGAGAGCGGCGGCCGGCCCAACTCGGCTCTGCGTTGATTGGCCAGAGCCACAATCGCGGCAAAGATGGGAGCGCTGACTGAGGTTCCGCCAACCACTGCCGCCTGCCCTTGAAAGACAATTTCATAACCTGTGGCAGGGTCTGCGTTCAGGGCCACATCGGGAATACCGCGCGTTGCGGCCCCAATCCCTTTCTGAGCAGCCGGCGCAGGGAAAATGTCGCTAAATCCTCCGCCCGTGGCCCCTCCATTCTGAGGTCCATAGTACGTCCAGGCGGTTTCCGCGCCATCGGGTTGCAAAGACGTTCCCCCGACGGCCACGGCTGCCGGGGAAGTGGCGGGGGCGTCGGTGCGCCGAACAGGATTACCATTCAGGTCGTGCATGCCGTACGCACCCTGATCCCCTGAGGCCACACAGACTGTGATCCCTCTGGCGTCCAATTCGGCAATCAAATCCGCCCACTCCTTGACAGCCGTGCTCCCGAAGGTGGACTCCGCATCTCCGTACGAAATCGAAATAACGCTGGGATGATACAAGGTGTCGTTGAGGATGTACTGAAACGTCCGGATCATAGATTGCGCAAATGTAGCGTACGTATTCCCGGCATTCGCTTCGTAAACCAGTATCCTGGCTTGCGGAGCGATGGCCCCAATCCACTGCAGGTCCAGCGAAGCCTCCTCGTCTTGCGGATTCACCCCCCGGTCATTGCGCGCACCGTCGACGGAAACGAAGGTTACATTGGGCGTTGCAATACCGTGCGAGTTCCAGAACTGCTCTGCATTCTTCAGACTGTAGCCATTGGAAAACTCCAGAATGCCAATCTCTTGGCCTGCGCCAGTTAACTGGGCAGGGATGTTGTAGAGGGTTTGGATGTCCTGCGGAAAATACCCCTGTCCGTTGTTTGGAACCACGTTCCCTTTTGCAAGAATGAAATGTTTTCGTATCATCGCCATTGCCTCCCAGTCAGGATTGCCCTGTTGAGCTTGTATCTAATGCTACCATGAATTTCGAACATTTGCACTTGCATCCGATCGCGAATGGCTTGCGAGACATTAACTTGAATGAAGGTCACGGTTCCTGTAGCCTGTTAATTGGACGCGAAACGCTAAAGGGGATGGACTGTCAAAATGACCGAAATTGATGTGAATGCTCTTACGCCCTTGCGCAAGGCGCTGGTCGAGCACCCGATCTATAGAGCCGTCAATTCTCCCGCCAAGGTGCAGATTTTCATGGAACACCATGTATTTGCCGTTTGGGATTTCATGAGTCTCTTAAAGCGACTGCAGAATGATCTGACATGCACAGCGGTGCCCTGGATCCCGAAATCCGAACCTGCATACGCCAGATTTGTGAATGAAATCGTACTGGGGGAGGAGACCGACGAGGATGGCGTCGGCGGATATCGCAGTCATTTTGAATTATACTTGCAGGCCATGAAGGAAAGCGGGGCTCGCGTTGAGCCGATTCACCAGTTTATCGCAGCCTTGCAAGCGGGCCTGTCTCCTTCCCGGGCGTTGGATGAAGCAAGCGCGCCTGAGTGTGTCCAGAGTTTTGTTCTACATACGATGGACTTGGCCCAAAACGGCGGCACTCATCAGGTCAGTTCCGCATTTTTCTTTGGAAGAGAAGATATTATTCCTGATATGTTTCAGTCGCTGATTGCAGAACTGAGGGGCAAGGGTCAATCGCTGACCACATTGGAATACTATCTCAACCGCCACATTGAACTCGATGGCGACCAGCATGGGCCGTTGGCGCAAAAATTACTTGCTCAACTTTGCGCCGATGACGCGGTCAAACAGCAGGAAGCCATACAAACGGCAAAAAAATCGCTGCAGGCCAGAATTGAATTGTGGAATGGCGTGCTTGCGGCCATTTCAGAATAACTTTCCAGTGATTCGCTTGGAAGCAGTTTCGTGATCGTCGGGAAACAAGTTCACACGAACAACGACGGACTGAGTTAACTAATATGACACGGTGAAATCGATGGGTGGGGATTTTTGCATAGACTATTGACCAAGGTTAAGCGTCATGTTAGTATACATGACACAGGAATCTTCCGGAATTCCGTCAGAATCGTTTCGAGCACAGAACCGTTCTGAGACTGATCAGAGGGGGATTCGTGCCTGGAACGGCGTGTCAGGGAAGAACAAAAACGGGGAAGATTGCAGTAGTTGTTCTGCAATTCACTCGTTTTTGTCTTTTCTTACTGAGTGAGGCGCGCAAGCGTTGTCTGAGATTTGTCGTACGGAGGAATGAATCGCCATGTATCTCACGGAACGCGAGAAAGAGAAACTGCTGATCGTGGTGGCCGCCGATCTGGCCAGGCGCCGTCAGGCGCGTGGACTGAAGCTGAATTATCCAGAAGCGGTGGCGCTGCTCAGTTACGAGATCCTGGAAGGAGCGCGCGACGGCCGTTCGGTGGCGGACCTGATGACGTGGGGCGCGACCCTGCTCACGAAGGAGGATGTCATGGACGGCGTGGCCGAGATGCTGGAAGATGTGCAAATCGAAGCGACATTTCCAGACGGCACGAAATTGGTGACCGTGCATGATCCGATTCGGGGAGGAAGGTGACGGATTGCGACCGGGAGAATACCGCTTGGATGGGCCGCCGATCGTATTGAACCAGGGGCGGACGACCGTGACTCTTGCCGTCGTCAATCGCGGCGATCGGCCGATTCAGGTCGGTTCGCACTATCACTTTTATGAAGTCAATCCGGAACTTGATTTTGACCGTGAGCAGGCTTTGGGGTATCGGCTCGCCATCCCCGCCGGTACCGCGGTGCGTTTTGAGCCTGGCGATGAACGACCGGTTACCCTCGTGCAACTCGCAGGCGCTGTCACGGTGTACGGTCATCGCGCGGGTTGCAACGGACAGGTTGCGCCATATCCATCCACGGCAATGGCAGCGATCCCTTTGGCGCTCAGCCGTGAAGCATACGCGGGAATGTATGGGCCGACCACGGGGGATTGTGTGCGGCTGGCGGACACGGATCTCTTCATCGAAGTGGAGCGGGACTGCACAGTGTACGGCGATGAGTGTAAATTTGGCGGCGGGAAGGTCATCCGCGACGGGATGGGGCAGTCTGCGCGGGCGGTGCGGGCAGAAGGCGTGCTTGACACGGTCATCACGAACGCCCTGGTGATCGACCACTGGGGCGTCGTGAAAGGGGATATCGGCCTGCGTGACGGGCGCATCGTGGGCGTTGGCAAAGCGGGGAATCCAGACATCATGGACGGCGTCGACCCTGCCCTCGTGATCGGAGCGGCCACGGAAGTGATCGCCGGAGAAGGCATGATCGTGACTGCGGGCGGTGTGGATGCGCACATTCATTTTATCTGTCCGCAGCAGATTGAAACGGCGCTTGCGTCCGGCATCACCACGATGCTCGGCGGCGGCACGGGACCTGCGACTGGCACGAACGCTACCACCTGCACGCCCGGAGCGTGGCACATCCAGCGGATGCTGGAAGCGGCCGACGCATTTCCGATGAATATCGGCTTTCTCGGAAAAGGCAACGCCTCCACAGAAGCGCCGCTTGTGGAACAGATACAGGCGGGCGCGATCGGTCTGAAGTTACATGAAGACTGGGGTTCCACTCCGGCCGTCATCGATGTGTGCCTGCGCGTCGCAGACCGTTTCGATGTGCAGGTGGCCATCCATACGGACACTCTCAATGAAGCGGGGTTTGTCGAGGAGACGATTCGCGCGATCGGTGGGCGCACGATTCACACCTACCATACGGAGGGAGCGGGAGGCGGCCACGCGCCGGATATCCTCCGACTTGCGGCGGAAGCGAACGTGTTGCCGTCGTCGACGAATCCCACGCGGCCATTCACCGTCAACACGCTCGAAGAGCATCTCGACATGCTGATGGTCTGCCACCACCTCGACAGCCGCATCCCTGAGGATGTGGCATTTGCCGATTCGCGTATTCGGCCGGAGACGATCGCCGCGGAGGACATCCTGCACGACCTGGGGGCGCTCAGCATGATCAGTTCGGACTCCCAGGCGATGGGGCGAGTCGGCGAGGTCATCATGCGCACATGGCAGACGGCGGACAAGATGAAGGCGCAGCGCGGCCGTCTGCCGGAGGAGCGGGGCCACAATGACAACGAAAGAGTCAAACGCTATATCGCCAAGTACACGATCAACCCGGCGATCACGCACGGCATCGCTGACGTTGTGGGCTCGATCGAACCAGGAAAATGGGCCGACCTCGTGTTGTGGAAACCCGCATTCTTCGGCGTGAAGCCGGAATTGGTGCTCAAAGGAGGCATGATTGCCCACGCGATGATGGGCGACCCGAACGCGTCCATTCCCACCCCGCAGCCTGTGATGGGCCGACCCATGTTTGCGGCTTTTGGAAACGCGCGCGGTCGCTCCTTGACGTTTGTGTCGCAGGCTGCCTACGCGGATGGGGTTCATGAGCAACTTGGACTGCGAAAGACGGTGTTGCCGGTGAAAAATTGCCGAAACATCGGTAAAAAGGACATGGTGGGCAACTTCGCGACACCTCGGATCGAGGTGAATCCGGAGACATACGAAGTTAAGGCGGACGGGGTGCTCCTTACATGCGAACCAGCGCAGACGGTTCCGATGGCGCAGCGTTATTTTCTATTTTAGCGGCGGAGGGTGCGGATTTAACGGCGGTGAGGGCCGTTGCAGTGGAGGATGCGGGAGCTGCAGTGAGGGGTGCAGGTTTAGCGACAGAGGGTGCGGGCGTTGAGACGGTCGTTGCGCTGGCGCGCTTCCTGTCGCTGCTGCAATTGATCGATTCGGCGTTTCCAACCGGGGCGTTCGCCCACTCCTTTGGGCTGGAGACAGCGATTCAGGAAGGGCGCGTTCGCAGCGCGGGAGAACTCTTCGCATGGCTCGCTTCTTATATCAGGGGATCGCTCGCGCCGTTTGACGCGGTCGGGGTCTACTTTGCGCACAGGTATGCGCTGGAGGCTGCCGCAGTCGCGGCGGACTGGGAAGGGGGTCCGCTGATCGATCTCGACCGCAGGCTGACGGTGGCGCGATTGGCGCGGGAGTCCAGAGAAGGGTCGATCAAGATCGCAAAACGCTACCTGCACATGGCGCTTGAACTCCATCCCGACTGTGGGCTGGACGGGTATGCAGGATGGATTCGCGCGGGAACGTGTTTTGGTAGTGTTCCGCTCATCCATGGCTGGATGAGCGCGTATCTCGGTCAAACGGCCAGAATGGCAATGCTGACCCATTTGTACGCGACCGTAAACAGCCTGCTGCAAGTGGCGTTGCGGGCGATGGCGATTGGGCAGACAGAGGGGCACAAGGTGATGCAGGTGTTGCTTCCGCTGCTCGCAAGCGAGACAGAGCGCGTACTGGGCTGCCCGCCGGATCCGCAAGACATGTCTTGCGATGCGTTCGTGCAGGAGATTGCCGCGATGCGGCACGAGACACTCTATTCTCGCCTGTTCATGTCATGATGGAAAATGTCACAGGGAGGCAGTTCTATGTGTGAGGGAAAAAATCATCACCATCACGAATGGCAGACGCGACACTTTCTCGGCGGACGCGCCATGCGGGTTGGCATTGGCGGTCCGGTCGGTTCCGGCAAGACGGCGCTGGTGGAGAAACTGTGCGGCGCTATGCGAGGCCAGTTCAGCATCGCTGTGATCACGAATGACATCTATACGCGGGAGGACGCGGCGATTCTTCATCGCACCGGGGTTTTGCCGGAAGAGCGTATCATCGGCGTGGAAACCGGCGGATGTCCACATACGGCGGTGCGGGAAGATGCGTCGATGAACTTTGAGGCGATCGAGGAACTCACAGGTCGGTTTGCGGATCTTGACATCATTTTTATTGAGAGCGGCGGCGACAATCTGGCGGCCGCTTTCAGCCCCGAACTCGCGGACGTATTTTTGTATGTGATCGATGTGGCGCAAGGCGACAAGATTCCGCGCAAAGGAGGGCCGGGGATCTGCCGTTCTGACCTGCTTGTGATCAATAAAATTGACCTCGCCCCCTATGTCGGCGCGAACCTCGACGTGATGGCCAGCGACTCGAAACGGATGCGCGGGGAGAAACCATATGTGTTCACGAATCTGCGTCTGGATGTGGGTGTGGCGGAGATCGTTCTGTGGCTGGAACGCGTTTTTAGCGGGAGTGCAGCGGGTGCAGCGGGTGCAGCGGGTGCAGCGGGTGCAGCGGGTGCAGCGGGTTGAATGCGCGCGGATTGTGGCAGGGTGAGGTGCGGCGCGAGGGGAATAGGAGCGTGCTTGCGCGCTCGCTGCATCAGGCGCCGCTGAAGGTGGCCAAGCCATTTTCCGGACCGGACGGGGAGGCGATCGTGTACTTGATGGACGCGTCTCCAGGCTTGTTTGGCGGTGACAGTCAGAACATCATATGCACGGTGGGTTGCGGTGCGCACGCGGTGCTGACCAATCAGTCCGCCAGCAAGCTGCACCCTTCGCATGAGGGCGGAATCAGCAGACTGACGCAGAGGTTTTACGTGGCGACTGAAGGTGCGCTGGAGTATCTTCCTGAGCCGATCATACCCTTTGCAGACGCAGTCCATGTCAGCGATACAGAGGTATGGCTTGTGGATGGCGCGCAGGCGATCATCGGGGATGTGATCGCGGCCGGGCGCGTGAAGAGCGGGGAAGCATTTGCGTTTAAGCGCCTCGCGAATCGATTCAGCGTGTATTGGGACGGCGTGTTGGAGGTCCGGGATGCGCTGGATCTGCAGTCTTCGCGCTGGCAGGATGGGCCGGACGGATTCGCTGATTATACGCATGTCGCCACGCTCTGGGTGCTGTCGGAACGGGTGACAAAAGAACATGTGGCCATGCTGCAGGAGTTGCTTGCCGTCTGCGCGGACGGGTCTGTCTATGCGGGTTGCAGCATGTTGCCCTGTCGCGGATTGGTGATCCGCATGCTCGGGCGAAGCGGCTGGCGGCTTCAGCAGGAACTCCGTCGCTGCTGGAACGCGATGCGCTGCGAATTGCTGGGCAGACCCGCCTTATCTTTGCGAAAATGACAGAGTTCCGAAGGCGCAAAACGTCAGTGAATATTGCCTGGGGGAACCTTGTCGCATAAGGGCTCAGAGTGAAGGGAAAGATAATTTTCTCGCAAAATAGCACGAAGATTCAGGGAAAAAGGCCGAAAGCGAGTGGTGAGGGGAAGCTCCACTCCAACTTCCACCGCGCAATGGACCGCAAAGGCCACCCGGTGCGCTCGATGTGGCACTCTGCGCTGGTGGTTTTGACACACATGGATAACAAAAAACCCGCACCGCTCCGGCCGGGTTTGTGAATGCAGCATGACAGGCTCAGTGAGCGAGAAGACGTTGGACTTCCTCAAGCGGCAACCCCGTCACTATGGAAACCTTCTCCACGCTGTCTCCCATTTCCAGCAACCGTTTGGCAAGCTCCAGTTTCTCCTGGAGACGGCCTTCCGTGAGACCTTCCACGCGGCCCTTCTCAATGCCCTTCTCAAAGCCCTTCCCTTCAACCTGTTCAAACGCCTCTTCAAGGACTTGGCTGGCCAGATCAATCATTGTTCTCAACACCTCCTTTAGAAGTTCACTCTCGCTGTTCCAGATCCCGCGCCCGCTTAATCCCAACACGCGTATTGCGATCCAACTCCGTTCCGCCTCATCGGGCAAACGCAGCGTAAGGTCCCTAACTTTTTGCCACATCTCTTCCTGCGTGCGCGATTGATGTCCCATGTGAGCGAGAAACACCAGTTCCATTCGATCATCGGCGGTCCATGTTCCGGCGTCAATGTGCTGTTCCAAGCGTATGATCGCCGCATCTCCATCTCGTTCAGACAGGTATATATTGTCCACTCGATATCGCAATCCACCCAGATCCATTTCGTCCGGCGCGGCCTTAACCCCATCAGTGTATAATACCGCCGTTCGCACGGATCGCCGATATCGATTCGACAAGTGTGCGTCGTATAGCAAAAAACGATACAAATCCGGCTCCTTGCTCGACTGAAACTCGATGTGAAAGAATGTTCTATCATCCAGTTCCCACGCAAAGTCCAAAAATCCCTGACGAACCTCCACAATGGGTAATTCCGTCGGTACAGCATGCGTGATGTTGATGTTTTGAAAATCATCATTGAGCCAGCCCAACAACTTCTCGGCCTCGTTGACCGCCATATGCTTGAGCAGGATATCCCTAGCGTTTCGAGCCCATATACGTCATACCCATTGTAGCGTACAGGGGATGTTTGCGCGGCAGTGCCGATGCCTGAATTTTGTTGGAGAGACCGCCGGAATCGTCGCCAGTATCTACGGAATATTAGGAAATCAAAGCCGGAAACTCAGATTGAGTCGCGCTTTCAGGAGAGCTAACGCTGGCTGGAAAAGCCGAAACAGCGACGGCGGAAGAGTTGTGTTCGTTAACCCATCTAGCGGTCATTATGACCAGCATCAATCGCCGCATCAGGATCTGCGAGACTTTGCGCATCAGGATCTGCAGGACTCCCCGGATCATTGAGCCTTGCAGTATCTTCGGACCCTTGGCGACCGCCAAGTTCCGAGAGGTCTGCGAGATAGGGCGCCGTCACCTGCGCAAATGCCGCTATTGCACTGTGCCCCTCTGGTGTCAATCGATAGACGCCGCGCGTTATTCGTTCAAACCATCCATACACGTTGCGCGACAGGATGGCTTGGGTCCTGTCGCTCGTTCCAAGCGTCCTCGCCGCGCGGGGGCTGAGATCGCCGCGCAGCGCAAGGCAGCAGGCGATGTGCAGCGCCTGTTCACGATAGGCGGTTACGAGCGGGGTGCGAACGCTGCCGCCGATGTTGTAGTCGGCAGAGCGGCTGGCTGTCTCGCGCAAAATGCTGTTTCGCTTGCGCGAATGCCGGCGTGTTGCGGGGGAGCCGGGCTCCAGAATCACCTCGGCGTAACCGGGTGATGGTGCGCGAGTTTTCGCCGCTCTGACAAAAATCAACCCCAGTTCGAGTCGCTTCAACAGGTGCAGGATACCCTTCCAGCGCGCCGATTGAAGTGAGCCTTCAGGGCGGGGTAAAGCGACATACACGGAATCTGCGGCACGCTGGCGGTCAGTGGCCTGGATGAGCAGCGCCGTGTTGAACGTGGTTTTCAGTTCCACCACCACCAACTCACTGCCGCGCACCGCTGCCAGGTCGCATCCGGTCACTTCGCCGCGCACGTTGAAACCTTGGCGCGCAAAGAGTTCCCGAACAGGCGCATACAGGTCCGTTTCACTGAGGGTCGACCGTTCCACCCTCTTTTTGCCTGATCGATGACTCTCTCCAACTGGTTCGCTTGCGGAAGCGACGCCGCGCACAGTCTCCATGAACGTCCTCCTTCGCAATTGGAATATCGCATCACTCAAGCCGCTCGTGTCGGCCCATGGGGAATATGCTGTCCAGCCATGTTGATCATACCATGATCGTCCGCCGGACGGGCCCCTGGACTGAATGTTAGAGTCGGTCGGGTTTTCTTGCTTTCAGCGAGAACAGCAGCGGCAGATTGGGAGGTTCCTTGAGTTCCCAATACCCATCGCCCCGCTGCGCCATTAGCCCTGGATAGTTGCAGTAACCGCTATAAGGGAATTCGTGTAAGTGTTCCAATTGGAGTCCAGACGCGAGCAACGCACCTACGATCTCGCTCATCGTATGATCCCACTGGAATGTTTTCGTGTGTTTTAGGGTTTGTGGATCGCCCGTATACGATGTTTCGGACTCACATAAGATCGGGGTTCCTTCCGTGAAGTACGGATATCTTCGTTCCAACTGGCCGCCTTCCCCAGGTTCAAACAGAGAACTCGCCGGATGTCCCTCGACGATGTAGAACATGCCCCCTGGTCTCAGGCAGTCATAAATCACTTTTGCCCACTCCGTGAGGTCAGGCAACCAGCACAAAACTCCATACGAAGTGAACACCACGTCGTATTCGTGGCGGATTATTTCGCGCATGCGGTAGACATCCGAACAGACGAATCTGACGTCCAGTTCCAACTCATGGTTCAATTGTTTCGCAACCCGAATCGCCTCATCAGAAAAGTCGACGCCTGTGACATGCGCGCCACCCCGAGCCAAGGAGAGCGAGTCCAATCCGAAATGACATTGCAGGTGCAGCAGTGATTTGCCGCTGACGCTCCCGAGTTCCGCAATTTCGATTGGCAGAAGAGTAGAGCCGCCTAAACGCACCTTGTCGGCGCCGTACGAGGGGGACGCCTTGTGAATGCCCACCCGTTCGTTCCAATTCGCCAGATTGGCGATTTTTTGTCCTTGCAAATAGAAATCGTCCACGATACAGTGCACCTCCATTGGGATCATCGTCTCACATTAGCGCTGGGCGAGTCCAGTGGATTTGCGCGCTCGCGAATTTCACAAGCGGAAGGGTATCTGATCATCGGAAGCGGCGGCACGGTGCACAATTTACGCGCCTTGGACTGGGATGCCGCGTCGGCGGAATCATGGGCGGCTGAATTTGACGCCTGGGTTGGCGAACGCTTGAGTTCATGGAATCTGGAAGAGTTGTTCGCGTATGAAAAGTGGGCGCCGCATGCCAAACGGGCTGTGCCGCGCAATGAACATTTCATTCCGTTGTGATTGCCATGGGCGCAGGCGATGATCGTCGCAACGCGGAGTGTTTGCATCAGACGTATCAATACGGCACGCTCAGCCTTTCCTGTTGGCAGTTCGCCTGAACGCCTGGCGCGGGAATGTTGTCGAGTTGACCGATCTAATGTTTAATGATACGATTATGTTAGGAAATATGACATGTCCACGCAACACATTGATTCCGTCGCATTGATTAACATGCCGGCTTGTTTGTTGCGCCCAGAAAGGAGAATAACCTTTGATTAGTGCTGTTATCTTCGATTTTGACGGTACAGTGATTGATACGGAGACCGCATGGTATATCGCTTTTCGAGACGCCTACAAAGAGCACGGTGTCGATTTAACATTAGAGATGTATTCATTGTGTATCGGCACGAGTCTGCAGGCCTTCAATCCATACGAATACCTGGTCGTCAATCTGCATCTTCCAATTGATCTGGACTCTTTCCGTCAGTCTGTTCAGGAGCGCCATGCCACATTAATGGACGCAGAGAAGATGCGCCCCGGAATTATGGACTATTTGAATTCGGCAAGAGCGAAGCGCCTGAAAATCGCACTTGCCTCAAGCTCGAAATTGGATTGGGTGGAGAAATTTTTGGAAAAATTGCAGATTCGCGAGTACTTCGACTGTATTCGGACTGCAAATGACGTGGAACATGTCAAGCCAGATCCTGAATTGTATCTGCAGACGCTGCAATGTTTGGGCGTTAATGCTGATGAAGCGATTGCCATTGAGGATTCTCCAAATGGCGCCAAGGCCGCCGTTGCGGCGGGCGTTCACTGTGTGGTTGTTCCCAATACAATCACCAAGTTTCTGGAATTTGAACGTTTCAACCAGATGGCGAATTCACTGACTGAAATCGATTTTGACGATTTGCTGTCCAGTCCGCTCGGTGTGACAAAATAAACATTTTTTGAGATCGAATTCCATGGCACTCACGCGCCACCAAACAACCGGGAAGAAAATACGCCTGCGGCGATTTTCTGGGATAGTCATATTAGCGGAAGTCTAAACAGACCCCTCCATCAGGCTCACAAAGATCATCAATATTAGTCTTTGTGATGGATTTCACAAATCGATCAGCCTGTTACAATGATATTGTAAACATTGACTGATGGGGGGAGATTCATATGGTCGCCTGGTTGCGCAATCATGTGGTTGCGCGCTTTATCATGACAGTCTTACGCATTTGGCTCGGTTGGCAATGGGTGAGCGCCGCAGTCGAAAAATTGGGCTCGCCAGTTTGGACGGGCAGCAAGGCGGGAGTTGCCATCACGGGGTTCTTACAGCACGCGGTCAGCTTGAGCCAAGGGCCGCACGCCGATGTGCAAGGGTGGTACGCCAGTTTCATCAATACGGTCGCCCTGCCGAATGCAACATTTTTCAGTTATCTGGTGTCATGGGGAGAATTGCTTGTCGGCCTGGCGTTGATTCTCGGAATATTCACGACCTTTGCGGCGCTGATGGGTGCGCTGATGAACACGGTCTATCTGCTCGCAGGAACTTCCAGCTCGAATCCAAACATGCTCATCATCGAGGCGCTTGTCATGGTCGCAGGATTCAACGCCGCCGTGTACGGACTGGATTACTGGGTCATTCCTTGGTTCCGGCGCATCATAAAGCATGAAGGTCCGTCCACCAGCAGCGGGCTCAGAAGTAAAAGCGGGGCCTGACTCACAGGTGTCGCTCATGGAACCGCACGATAGTCGGCCTGCAACAGGAGAGAGCGATGGTCTGGCGCAAACAACCAAAGCATGCTTTATCCAACGCCCTCTCCTTCAATGATCGCCAGGCGACCGTGATGCGCCAGGCGATCCATCATCACCGCCTATGCGAGTGTTCCAATCGTCGCGCCGCGATCATAGCCAGGTTCATGGTTGAGGCATGACGTTTCTGGATGTTGTTGTAATCATTGATGGGGAGGGGGAAATGAATCATGAACCATGTATTATTTGCCACAGACGGGTCCACCGCTTCACAAGAGGCTGTATCCACAGTCCAGGATTTTTTACGCGCTTGGCCCGAACTGCGGGTGACGGTTCTCTATGTTTTACCTGCGTCAGAGACAGAAACACACCACTGGTATGGCGGAGTGGCTGGTGTGCCGGTGGTCGATCCCAAATGGGGCGAGGCGAGAGCTGCGCAGATCAAGCAGGATGTGGTGAACCAAAAGTTCAAGGACTGGACTGACAGAGTGGACTTCGTATACGAGAGCGGCAATCCTGCGATCGTCATCTGTGAGTTGGCAGAAGAATTGAAGGCCGATCTCATCATCGTGGGAAGCCACGGGCGAAGCGCGGTGGATCGACTGTTTCTCGGCAGTGTGAGCCATGGGGTGCTGAACCGTTCTAAATTGCCGGTGCTGGTCGTGAAGTAATCCACTAAGGGGCCGATTCATTTACGCGGGCGCTTATTAAGCTCGGTGTAATACCATTCGGCGCCAAGCATTGTGAACAATTTCACAATGCTTGGCGCCTGCAGAGCTTGTTTTGTCGGTCATTCACCGATGAAAGGAAGTCTGTACCATGTGCAACTGTTGAAAACCCAACAACCCAAAGAATCCTTGTACCCGAGCGGCCAATCGGAGCGAACGCTGGAACGTCTGCGTCTGTCGATGGTGATTCTGGCCTTGATCGATGTGGCCGCCCATGTATACGAAAGCCCTGGGGCGACTCCGATCATCTCGTATTGGATCGACATTGAGACCGCCACGTACAGGCGGGGATTTTCGGTGGAATCACAGGCGAATGTTCAGGATCTGATTGACCGGGGAGATGATCGTGTGACAATTCGGGTTGCTGTGGTGGATGACCACCCCCTGTCTCGGCGTCGAGTGATTGAAGTTTTGCAAGCGACCAAAGACATTGAGGTCGTTGGCGAAGGACTCAACAGTGCGGACGCCGCTAAGTTGGTGGAACGATTGCTGCCGGACGTGCTGATTATGGAGTTGTCCGCTCCCATGAGAACCGATCTCGAAGCCATCCAACGCCTTCATGCGCTCAGTCCGCCGTTAAAGATCCTGATTCTCAGCGTTAATGAAGAGGAAAAGTCGTTCTTTGACGCGATGATACAGGGGGCGCAGGGCTATATCATTAAAATGGTCGATCCGGATGAACTTGTGCACGCGGTGCATCGCGTTCATGCGGGGGAGGCAGTCGTACCGGGCGATTTGGCGCTGCGCATTTTCTTCTCGGACAGGTATCATTCAAGGCCGCCCACAACAGGAATGAGTCGCATTGAAATGCTTACGGGCCACGAAATTGAATCGCTGACGGCCCGCGAAGAGGAGGTCTTGCGAGAACTGAGTACGGGCGCCATCAACAAGGACATTGCCAAGCATCTATGTATCAGCGTAAATACGGTTCGCTTCCATGTCCGTCACATCCTTGACAAACTGCACTTGTCAAATCGTGCAGAGGCGGCAACGTATGCTAAGAAAGAAGGATTGTAAAGACTAATTAAAATTTAGTACATTCTGATCTGGTGATTGCAGTCGTGCTGTTTCACAATGAAGAGGGTGAGATGCAATAGGAAAGTTGGTTGAGAGGAGGAGGCAAGGAACCGATAGTGGTATTCGTGTGCTTAGCGGAGAAGTGAATTAAACTCCGCAAGAAGGATTAGTATCCGTAATCATGTGAAACTATTCACATTAAACGATGGGGGTGAACGACGTGAAATCAGGAATCGGCAACCATACGCCTGACTCCGCTGGTCAGGCGAACGATGTGTTGGACAGTCAGGAACCTAGCAAACTCGGTCGCTTTACATGGCCGCAAATCACATGGTTCCTTGTCATTTGGCTTGCACTTTTTGCACTGGGCACCTTGTTCGTCGCCAATCCATTTTGGACGGAGACAGCCGCATCGGCCAACCCCAATTATGGCCATCTGATGTATTTGCACAGCGTACTGGTGGGCCTGGCGGCAGTGGTCGTCCTTGTTGCCTGTGAAGTGTTTGGGCTCCGTTCAACGAAGGTGCGTACGTTTGTGCTTGCCGCAGCCGTGGGTTCCACGGTGCTTGTCGGACTGGGCGGCATTTTTGACGCCACCACTCAGGTCAATTGGGTTTGGCTGATCCTGCATATCGTTGGGTTCTTCCTGCTGGATGCAATCTTTGTCGCCTTTTTGGTTGGATTTTATGTAGATCGGCGCTCCGGATCCAAAGTGTCTCGCGGGTTGCCGTTTTGGGCTGCTGTGTTATCCGCCATTTCGTTGGAATTGGCCGCACTGATGGGCCATGCCGCCGGATGGTTGCTCGATTTTGGGAATCATCCTGCTCTCATTGGCATGTGGGCGAAGCTGATGGGAGAAAGCGTCAGCGATTTTGCTGGCAATCTGACCACGGGCCATTCACATGAAATGGTCGCCGGACTGTTGGCGCTTTTGATCGCGATGGTCGCGTGGCGGTTTGGCTATCAGGCGCTCGAAGGTGGGGCTAAAGTGCTGGCGCAGATTGGACTGTGGTTTGTGATGGCGGGCACCACAATCATGACGATCATGTATGTGGTTGGCGGGTTCACCGCCATTGAACCGCCGACTCTCTTTACATTCGGCCCCGGTGGCGCGAACGGCCTCGCGAGTGATGATCTTGTCACGGGCATCGGAATCATGATCGGCGGTTTGTTGGTATTGCTGGCCTTGTGGTTGGCCAAAAAAGGAGTCGCGGTAGAATCTGACGGATTGACACACACCCTGTTTGCCATCGCGTGGTCATGGTTGTTGCTGGTCGTCACTGTCGTGGGAGCCGGATTCTATATCGAACTGCATGAAACGGTCTTTGGGGCTGGCGATCCGCACGCTTCGGGAGCCGTCTCCGACGCGGTGTTCACATTTGCCCACCAGGATTTCGCCTTCTTCCTGTTGCCGGCCCTGATCACCGTGTTATTGATTACAAGTCTCGTTGTGCGCAATCGTGGACGAATGATTGCCCGCGGCTTCGTGGCGGGAACATTCATTACGTTCATCGGCGTGCTCACCTATGTTTTTGCCGATCCGAACGCCATCTATGGCCCTGGTTACATTGTCACCGCCATCGGTACGCTGGTCGTTTTCCTCACGGTGATTCTCTTTTTGAACGGCTTGCGGCGAGTGGCTTTCCAAAATAGCCATTCACCCACTCCCGGTGGGTTAGTGCAATCGACCAAGGCCAGATGAGACCATGCCATTTGTTAAACGAAGCCTCCTATAGTGGAGAACAGTCTTGTCGCTATGGGGGGCTTCGGTTGCGTGAAAGAATCGTGCACCTGTAAAAGGAATGTATGATACTGCACTCGTTGCGAGTTCTACGCAGTCGTGTCTGAACGGAGGCACTGTATACGAGGGGCAAAACAAGGAGTGAGACTGCGTGGAGAGTTATATTTAGCGCCTCTTTTTGTAGATCGGATTGTCGTCAGTGGACGGGAACAGTGTGTCACGTTCCATGATCCAGGCTCTGGCGTATGTGCTGGACAAGCAAGGATACTTCGTGCCAAGACTCACCAGGTTTGTGGTGACGCGTTCATGAATGTCACCGATTGTGATGTTGGTATTGCCGACCTGAATCGGGATATCGCTGATCTGATTGGGCGACGACACCTGACCTGCCACACGCAGGGGAATGAGCAGCGACCCCGTCTGCACCTGACCCGCGTCCGCCGGCCGATTCCCGAGGATAGAGCCAGAACGACCGCAAGCGCCTATTGCGCCGCTGTCAAGCTGGTCCGGAACTGCGCCTGTACGTTTTTTGCCTGCTCCAGCGGTTCATTTTCCGTCGGATCTCCGCCGCCGGTTCGTTCGCATTGGAATGAAATCGTTTTCTATAGGCCATAGTAATGCGTACAGCGCAGTACTGTCAATCGTTTATCGCAGCATGTCGCAGGATTGACGCCAACCATGCTATTCTAAATTCAGATAAAGGAACTTCCGGGGAGAGAGTGCAATGCCAACCACGATTCACGACATCGCCAGAATGGCCGGTGTATCCATAAGCACCGTATCAAAGGCGCTCAACAATTACAGGGGCATCAATGCGCAGACGAAGAGCAGAATTATAAACATTGCCCAGGAAAACGATTTTCATCCAAATTCGATGGCGCGCGGACTGGTGACGAAACAGTCGCATGTGATCGGTTTCTTCCTGAACGATGCGATTAACTCCGGTCTTTTACACCCCTTTTTTCAACAGATCATTCAGGGTTGTAAACGAACGCTGGGCGATGCTGGATACGATATTCTGTTTTTTACGAATTCGCTTTTCACTGAGGACCGGATTCACAATGACTACCTGAACCGGGCGCAGCATCGGCTGGTCGACGGAGTCATCATGATGGGGATGGATCGGGATGATGTGGGCGCGCACGAAATCGCCGTCAGCGAGCTTCCCTGCATGTCCATTGACATGGCGCTTACTGGACCGCGCTCGGGGTTCGTCCAGTCGAACAATATAGACGCCGCGCGTCAGGCCGTTCAGTATCTTGTTTCTCTGGGTCATGAGAAGATCGCTTTTGTAGGCGATATATACCGTTCCAAACCGGGTGAGGACAGAGAGTTTGGCTATGTGATGGCAATGCGCAATCACAACCTGCAGATTCATGCAGAGTGGAGGGAGGCGGGTGACTTTTCCAGGGAGAGCGGGTTTCAGGCCATGAGTCGAATATTGCAGGGGCGTGAGCTTCCCACGGCGCTTTTTGCCATCGGGGATCTCATGGCCATCGGTTGCATGGAGGCGATTCAACAGGCTGGGTTACGGGTTCCGCATGATATTTCTGTCATTGGATTCGATGACATCAGTCTGGCGGAATCCCATAACCCACCGCTGACAACTGTTCGCCAATCGATGGTGCACATGGGCGAGAGGGCTGCAAAGGCGCTGATTCAACTCATCGAAAATCCAAACGTCACACCATCTGTCATCACGTTGGACGCAGAGTTGATGATTCGGGATACGTGCCGTTCCCTGAAATAAGCTCCGGGAATCTGACTGTGTCCGGGATGCGGACCCGCTGAATCAGGACAGATATCTGATTTTCGCGGCAATCGGAGTGCGTGGTTTGGCGATTGGAAAGCTTGCCGGATAGCCGACGGGAATCATGGCCACCACATCGTAATCCTCCGGAACTTCAAGGATCGCGCGACTTTGCGCCGAGGCGCCAAAAGTCGATAGACCGGTTCCCACGCCCTCTTCGTGCGCTGCGAGCAGAAAATTCTCGATAAAACAGGAGACAGCCATCACGTTCTCATCACGCTCGAGAGCTGTTTTCCCAGGCGCAGACAGTATCGCGAGCAGCACGGGCGCGTCTCCGAAGTTGGTTTTGTGGTTTAATTTCATCCGCGTTTCTGGACCTACAACAAGGACTTCCCAGGGCTCCACCATGCGATGGTTGGGCGCAAGAGCAGACGCCTGCAACCAGGACACAAGGCGATCGTGGTCAATGGGGTCAGGGTTAAACTGTTTGATGTTGCGACGGGTCGAAATGGCGTCCAGTACGTTCAAATGAGGCATCTCCTGTCTTGTGTGTATGATGGTCAGACTGAGTCCTCATTTATTATACTATCGGATTTGCGCCGTGACGATTGGGTTTCTCCTCTTCTATCGCCAAATGGGCCATACAGTACGAGACGATACTCTCCGATCCCTGGTTCAGGTTCAGTCCATTGGCGTGAATGCCGTCATAGCAGCCGCCGGTTTGTTCATCGATCAGCGACTGGTTCCGCGAGTTGCGACCGAGATACCACAGATGGCAGAGCAGCGCGTGTTCCCGATACGTTTCATCCCCCAGTACGGCAAATGCTGTCTGGCAGCAGAAGAGCGTTTCGCAGGCCTCGATTGGCTGTTCATCGTACAAAGCCGCTTCGCCGCCGCGCTGTAGCCACCCGTTGCAGCCGATGGGCTGGAAATATCCGTTGTCAGAAAAGGTCTGCGACACCAAGAAATCCAGGCTCTCCTTGGCGGTTTCTCTGAGCGCGTCGGCGCCGGACGCCTGGAAGGCCCTGAATAACGACCACGGCAGTATGGCGTTGCCGTAGGTGACGCTGTCCTCAAACCAGCGCCAGTCATCCGTTGCACAGCGGCGATACCGCGTATGCAGTTGCAAGGCTAACTGTTCGACAAGGCGCAAAACATCTTCCCGAACAAGGGAGTCGGCCGCCACGCCTCCTTTTTCTACATATGACTCGGTTGCCGAACCGGGGGCATCCAGAAAATATGTTAACCCAATGAGCGCGTATGCCTGCGCCCTGGGTGACGTCAGAGACGCTGCGAGCGGCACTGCTTTATTTAGCATATACCGGCAGGTATTTTGAAGGTTTTCCGGCGCAAAGGAATCCGCAAGCATAAATCCGAGCGCCCATAAGCAGCGGCCGAAACAATCCTCCGATCCTCTGGCCTCAATAAAATGACGGTCGTAGTCCATGAAGTTTTTGAAGCTTCCGTCTTCATTTTGGGCATGATGGATGAAGGACAGATACGTGTACATCAGGTCCAGGGCGCGGGCGGATTTTTCACTCCTGTATAACATCACCGCGACGATCAGCGCCCGCGCATTGTCATCGGCGGTGTACCCCTTGCTGCGATCGGGGATGCCGAATCGGGTATGTTGAAAGATCCCGGTGTCGTCCGTCAGTCTGTACAGGTACTCGGTCTGCACTGGTTGTGTGACAGAAAATTCCATCATACGACATGACCGCTGTAATGATTGGCGCGGACACTTTCATGAAACAGTACTGCATAGCGCTTGGCGATTTCGCTCCACATCATGGTGCGGCCAAGGGCCAGTGTGCGTGCTTCCATGTCCTCTTTTTTACGGGGGTCCTCAAGCAGTTCCAGAATTCGCGTCGCCAGGGAATTGGAGTCTCGGAAATCGGCCAGCAGTCCCCTGCCATTGGCCAGCATTTCTATGGCATAGCGGTAGGGTGTAGACACGATGACCCGCCCGTAACCGATGCCGTAGGCGAGCGTGCCGCTTACCGCCTGATCCCGGCCCAGATACGGAGTCATATAAATATCGGACAAAACAAGTGATTGAATGACTTCCTCCTGGGTTAACATGCGATCCACAAATTCCACGTTGCTGTCCAGCCCCAGTTTCGACACGAGCGCTGTCAACTGTTGGCGGTACACTTCTCCGTTTCGCTGTTTCACGATCGGATGCGTCTGTCCCCACACGATGTAATGCGCGCCGGGATGTCTCTTCACAATCTGGCCCATCGCCTTGATGCCGTACTCGATGCCTTTGCCGGGACTCAGGAAGCCAAAGGTAGAGATGATTTGCCGGTTTTCAAATCCATAGCGCTGTTTCAGGATTTCCCTTGGCTCCGTCTGCACAAAGGGCACACCGTGATTGATCACCGCGATTTTGGCGAGGTCAATAGCGTAGATGGAAGTCAGGTCGTCGACCGTATTTTGCGCCATCGTGATCGCTTTGACACTTAAATAGGCGAGGCGGTTGATAATATGACGCTGCTTGGGAGTGGGCGCCGTTAACACGGTATGGAATATGACGATAAACGGAACTTTCAGATTCTCGACCAGATCAAGAACATATTCGCCGTTTTCTCCGCCATAGATGCCAAATTCATGCTGAATGACCAGCAGGTCGATGTTTGAGTAGTTTAGTTTTTCTGCGCTCTCTGTGTAATCAAGGCGATTGTGATGGTCGATCTGCCCCATCACCTGTTTTCCGTACGCATACGTTCTGCCCTGATCGTTGACAGCGATGATGCGCGGAGGATTGAAATCCTTCATTTGCGCAATCTCTGTGATGAGATCCTGTGTGAAAGTGGCCAATCCGCATATTCTTGGCAAGCTTGTTCCTAAGACTGCCACGTTGCATTTACCATTGCCGATAGTCACTTCAAAGACCTCCTGTTTTCTTGGAGATTTATTAAGACATGCATGAAAATGTAATCATAATGTTCTGTCTATTTCTGCGGACCTAGCATCATCGTACTGTGCGTACTGTGGACGTTGTGTCGTGATTGTACGAAGAACAGACGGCGGCTGTGGGTGGAGGTGTGGATTCTGGTGTGCGAAGAACGCGCTAATGCAGCAAAAAACCTCTGCCCGTTCGACTGCTATCTGTAGTACAGCGTACCATGCCGCTGTTGAATCGTCAAATATGATATAGTGTTTTATGGATTTTTTGGTTGTTTTTTAATGGGATTAATTTGTCCGGTCCATGAATTTTTTGTCCAGTCAGCGGGAACCCTTGCTCAGAAAGCAGGAGGGAGCTGTATGTGTGTGAATTTTGATGATCACGAACTGCGTCTGATGGAGCGCGCGTACGAAGAAATCAGTCCGTTTGAGTTCAAAAACAAACTTGTCAGTCTTGCGAAAGAGGAGGAAAAGAAGACTGCACAGACCATGCTTGACGCAGGGCGGGGCAATCCAAACTGGATTGCGGCGACGCCGCGCGAATCCTTTTTTGCACTGGGTCAGTTCGCCGTGAGGGAAAGCCGCCGCGTATGGAATGACAACGATCTTGCCGGGAAACCAGAACGGCAGGGGATTGCAGGGCGTCTTGCCGGCTATCTTCAGGAGTGCAGGCAGACGCAGGGCGTCGAACTGCTCGGGAACATCATCAATTATGGCGTCACCGTCAGGCAGTTCGACGCTGACGAATGGGTTCATGAACTGGTGGACGGCGTCATCGGAGACAATTATCCCGATCCGGATCGTATGCTTGCACACGTTGAACTGGTCGTGCACGATTACCTGATGCAGGAACTGTGCGGACCGGGAACTGTGCGCGGAAGATTTGATCTGTTTGCAGTCGAAGGCGCGACGGCGGCGATGTGTTATATCTTTGACACGCTTATTGAGAATTATCTGCTGGCTCGCGGGGATAAGATCGCCATTATGACGCCGATCTTTCCGCCGTATGTGGAGATTCCCCAACTGGCGCGCTACGCTTTTGACGTCGTGGAAATCAGGGCCGCCGGGTTGACGGAAGAGGGAGACCACACCTGGCAGTATCCCCAATCGGAAATTGACAAGTTGACGGATCCGGAAATCAAAGCGCTGTTTCTGGTAAACCCCAGTAATCCCCCATCCGTCGCGATTCAGCCGGATTCCGTTTTGCAACTGGCGGCTGTCGTGAACCGCCGCAATCCCAGTCTGATGATCATTTCAGATGACGTATACGGAACATTTGTGGACAATTTCCGTTCATTGCTGGCGGATCTGCCGTTTAACACGATCGGCGTATACTCATTTTCAAAATATTTCGGCGTAACGGGCTGGCGATTGGGCGTCGTCGCGGTCCATGAAGACAATGTGTTCGACCAGTTGTTGCGGCAACTGCCGAAGGAGCGGGTGGAGAGTCTGAATGCACGGTATGGATCGCTGTCGCAACAGCCTTCGCAGTTGCGGTTTATCGACCGGTTGGTGGCGGACAGCCGTCAGGTGGCCCTGAATCACACCGCTGGCCTGTCGACGCCACAGCAGGTTCAGATGGCGTTCTTTGCGGTGTTTTCCCTGCTCGACAAAGAGAATCGCTATAAACGGCTGACGCGCGCAGTCTGTCATCGCCGTATGCAACTGCTGTACGATGGATTGGGGTTGCAGCACCCCGATCTCCCGCGAGACGCCGATTATTACACGCAATTCGACTTGGCTGAATGGGCTGACCGTCATTATGGAAAAGCGTTTCGAGCCTATTTGGAAGAGAACTATGAGCCAGTCGACATTCTCTTCCGGTTAGCGCAGAAGTCTTCCATTGTCTTGCTAAGTGGCGGCGGATTTTATGGACCCGACTGGTCTGTGCGCGTGTCGCTGGCCAACCTGGAGGATGACGCGTACGCCCGCATCGGCCATGAACTCCATCAGGCTCTGGAAGACTATGTGACACGCTGGAAGGATTCTGTGCAGCAACAGTCGTGATGTGTCACAAAAACTGTACGCGATTGAACCCTGATCGCGCCAGTCTGATGGGTGCATCCACGCGCGCGGGTTTATGGGCCGACGCGCGTGGCGCCCACGCTTTGCTCTACATGGTTTCAGTCAGGCGTAAAAATTCGTTGGCGTCCGTAACGGCCAGCATTGTGGCGCGCTCCCAGAAGCCCGGCTCCGTCAGGTCGGCATTCAGGTGTTTGGCCGCCAGTTCTTCCACTGTCATGCGGCCCGTGTCGCGCAACAGGTCCACATACCTGTCGGCAAACTGCGGACCTTCCTCGACGGCGCGGGCGTAGATGCCGTTGCTGAACAGGTAGCCAAATGTATAAGGGAAATTGTAAAACGGCACGCCTGTTCCATAAAAATGCTGCTTGGACGCCCAGAAGTGTGGATGATATTCACCAAGGGCATCGTGAAAGGCGTCTCTTTGGGCCTGCACCATCAGGTCGCTGAGTTCGTTCGCGCCTACAAGTCCTGCGCGCCGCCGCTCATAAAAGCGGGTTTCAAACAGGAAGCGGGCATGGATGTTCATGAACATCACGGCGGACTGCTGCACTTTGTCTTCGAGGAGCGCCAGCCGCTCTCCGGGATCGCTGGCATGCTGAACGGCCGCATCGGACACGATCCGTTCTGCCATTGTGGACGCGGTTTCAGCGACGTTCATCGCGTAACCCTTGGCCATGACGGGCAGGCCGCGCATGACAGACTGGTGATACGCATGCCCAAGTTCGTGGGCAAGTGTGGAGACATTGCCAAATGTTCCGGAAAACGTCATGAAGATTCTGGTCTGGTCGCTGACGGGGAAACTGGTGCAGAAACCGCCTGTCTCCTTGTCGGCGCGATCCTGTGCTTCCACCCACCGGTTGCGGATGGCCTTTTGCGCGAATTCGGCCATGGCCGGGCTGAACTTTGCAAACTGCTCGGCGATGAAATCGGCCGCCTGTTCATAAGTGTACGTCGCAGACCCCGTGGCAAGCGGCGCCGCGACATCATGCCAACTCAGCGCAGGGATGCCAAAGAGTCTGGCTTTACGCTTCAGATACGCGACAAACGGGGCTTTGTTTTGCTCGATCACATCCCACATCACCGCGAGCGTGCGCTCCGTCATGCGGTTGTACTGGACAGGCTCCCGAAGCGCCGAACGCCACCCCCGATGCTTATAGACGGCGAGCCGATAGCCGGCGATATGGTTCAGTGTGCTGGCGCACAGTTCGGCGGAATCGGCCCACGCTTCTTCCCACTTGGCAAAAACGGCTGTGCGCACCGCGCGATCGGAATCCTGCAACTTATTCGCCGCCTGGCCCATCGACAGCGCAACCGTCTTGCCGCCTTCATCAAAGGGCAGGGTCATGCGTGCGACCACCGTACGGTAGAGACGACCCCACGCATGATAACCGTCCACGCTCAGATCCGCGATTAGCGTCTCACGCGCGGGATCAAGCCGCTCCCTGGCGCGCGTCCGGCGTTCCTCCAGATTGAAGCGGATCGCCTGTACTCCCGGATTGTCCAGCAGTGACAGCCAACTGTCCTCGGGCATGTCCAGCAGCTTGGCGTCAAGAGCTATGTAAGCTGCGGACAGCGTCGCCGCGAGTTGACTGGTCCGTCCAACCAGCAACTTGGCCTTGTCGTCCCTGACATTCTGGCTGACCAGACAATTACAAAATGCGGCTGCTTCGCGCAGTCGCGCAGATACGTCCTGGACGCGGTCGAAAATTGCGGTCCATGCGTTTGCTTCCGCCGTCGCCGCCGTTTCCGCGATGTCGCGCAGCAACTGCTCATTGTCGGACTGTACGGCGGCGAGTTGTTCCGCAAGCGCTGCAGAGTCGCTTCCGCCGGCGAATATACTGTCCAGATCCCACGTTTGGTCCAATGCGACCGTCACTCTGGTTCCTCCCCACTGTCTGTCACTCTGTTTGTTTCCGCACCCGAAATAATAGTATCAAATGTGCGCCGGGTTTGATACATACACAACCACGATCTGGTAATATATGATGATAGACCTGCATGATTTGCGGTATATTGATTTCTCTAAAGGGGAGATTGCTTAATGGCCGGACAGTTGAAGCGCGCACAGGCGCCTGAGTTGTTGACGTGGAACCTTGATGATCTGTTTCCTTCTCCGGAGGCGTGGGAAGCGGAGTTGTCCACGGTAGAGAAGGAACTGCCCGGCGTTACGCAGTACGCTGGGCGCCTGGGAGAGAACGCGGGCGTCTTCGCGGATTGCCTGAACGCCATGGAGGCGCTGTACATCAAAGTGATGCGTCTCTATACATACGCAAGCCTGCTCAGCGCGGGCGACGGGTCCGATCCCGTTCACCAGGGCAACATGGACCGCATAGGCGGCATGTTTGCGCAGATGGAGGCTGAACTGTCGTTTATCGAGTCAGAGATTGTGGCGCTCCCGGATGGCGTTGTCGCGAATTTTCTGGACGCAGATGAGCGTCTGGCCAGCCTGCGTAAATATCTGCTGGACATTCTTGATACGAAACCGCACAAGCTGCTGCCGGAAACGGAAGCGGTTCTGGCGGCCTTGGGCGAGGTGCTGCAGGCGCCAGCCATGATTTACGAGCGCAGCAAGACTTCCGATATGGAATTTGCGCCTGTCGCCGACTCTGCCGGCGGCGAGTATCCGGTGTCGTTTGCTCTGTACGAAGACCATTTCGAGCAGTCGCCGGACAATGAACTGCGCCGCAAAGCGTACGGTTCGTTTGTCCAGACTCTCTCGCACTACCAGAATACATTTGCAGCGACCTATGCCACGGAGATCAAGCGGCAGGTGGTCATGGCGCGCGTGCGGGGCTATGAGTCGACAACCCACATGCTGCTGCATCCGCAGCAGGTGACAGTCGACATGTATCACAACGTCCTGGATATCATTCAGACCGACCTGGCGCCGCACATGCGTCGTCTGGCCAGGCTGCGACAGCGGCTTCTTGGCGTCGACAAAATGCTTGTATGCGACCTGAAGGCGCCGCTCGACGCCGACTATGTGCCGCAGACCACCTACAGACAGGCGGAGCAGATGATTCGCGAAGCCCTGTCTGTGCTGGGACAGGAATACGAGGATGTCCTGAAGCGGGCGTTTGCGGAGCGGTGGATTGACCTGGCGGACAATGTTGGGAAAACTTCAGGCGCGTTTTGCTCTGACACGTATGGAGTCCATCCATACATCCTGCTGACGTGGACGGACAATATGCGGTCGGCGTTCACGCTGGCGCACGAACTGGGCCACGCTGGCCACGGCGAACTGGCGGGACGCAATCAGCGCATGCTGAGCACCTGGCCGTCGATGTATTTTGTCGAGGCGCCGTCAACGCTCAATGAACTGTTGCTGGCGCAGCATATCCTGGCGCATACCGACGACGCCCGCATGCGCCGCTGGGTGATCCTGCAGTCGCTGGGCACCTATTACCACAATTTTGTCACGCACCTGCTGGAGGGCGAACTGCAGCGACGCGTCTATGCGCTGGCCGAACAGGGTCAGCCGATCACGGCGGCGGTCCTGTGTGAGCAAAAAGGGAACGTGCTCGCGCAGTTCTGGGGCGACACTGTGGAGATCGACGACGGCGCCCGCCTCACGTGGATGCGTCAGCCGCACTATTACGCCGGGCTGTATCCATACACTTATGCAGCGGGTCTGAGCGCCGCAACGGCCGTTGCGCAGATGATTCGCGAGGAGGGACAGCCTGCTGTGGACCGTTGGCTGCGGGCGCTCAAGTCGGGCGGAACATTGCCGCCGCTTGAACTCATGCGGGTGGCGGGGGTGGACATGGAGAAACCGGAACCCATTCGCAAGGCGGTCGCGTATGTCGGCTCGCTGGTGGCTGAACTGGAGGCCAGTTTTTGAGTAGAATCGCATGATCATGTGACTGCTCTGGCGGGATCGTACCCTGTGCCGCTGCTCAGACACGGCTGCGCCAAACTTGCCTCGGCACAGGTTACGATCCCGCCAGAGCGAGTTTTTCATCTGCTGATAGCGGTCGATCGCAGCGGTGGATGGAGAGCGGAGGGGTGAGAGGTGGACGCAGGTGGCACTGCGGTGGTCTGGAGATCTTGGGATGAGCGGGATGGATGGATGTTGGCCGAATGGCTCAGCGATCCGCAGGAGTGTGAATGGGCGATTGGTCATCATCCATTCACACATGAGGACTTTGTCCAGTGGCAAACCAGCGGCGATCAATTTGGCTATGTGCTGGAATACCTCGGCGACCCAGTGGCTTACGGGGAAGTATGGGTGGATCACGCGGCGCAGGATACGGAACTGGCTCATATCATTGTGGCACCGGCGGCGCGGGGGCAGGGATGGGGTAAACGGATCACTGAGCTGTTGTTTCTTGAAGCAGTCAAGTATGGATTTCCGTGGACGTATATGCGCGTACATCCCGTGAATGCGCGCGCTGTCGCGTGTTACAAATCTGTCCGCTTCGTCGAGTGGGCGGAAGCGGACGGCGATTGGTCAAACGACTGGACTTGGTTGCGCCGAATGAAACCTGGCCTTATGCAGTGTCGTATAATCGAAGAGGGGGATTCGCTTGTACTGGTTCCCCCTGAATCCGCATGATTGAGGAGGGATTGTCCATGTTGGTGGTTACCACTCCCACGATTCCGGAATATGAAATCACAACGACGCTGGGACTTGTCTTTGGCATCACGGTGCGCAGTCGAGGGGTGTTTGGGAATCTTGGAGCAGGGCTCAAGTCGATTGTCGGCGGAGAGATCAAGCAATACACCAAGATGCTGGAGGAGGCTCGGGCGCATGCAGTTGACCGACTGCTCGAAAACGCCAAGGCAATGGGCGCAGACGCAGTCGTGATGATGCGGTTCGATTCCGGCGAGGTCGCGCAGACGATGGAAGAAGTCGTCGCCTACGGTACGGCGGTCAAGATCGCCAAGCAGAGCTGATCGCTTAAAAGGGGAATGTCATGGCTGCGACTCTGAAGATGGTTGCTCTTGTCCTGTCGCTGGGCGTCGACACATTGCTGATGTCTATATCACTCGGCTTTGTGAGGACCAGGGGCAAATGGAAAGTGGCCCTGGTCTTTGTTTGTGCGGAAGCGCTGACGCCGCTCGTCGGACTGTTCATCGGACAGGAAGCCGGTCGCCTGATTGGCCATTGGGCGTCCCTGCTTGGCGGGGTTGTCCTCCTTTTTGTCGCCGCCTGGCTGCTCTTCTTTGACGACGACGGAAATGAAGAACGGTACGCTGGCGAGAGCCGCAACCTCATGGGCTGGGCGCTCATTCTGACTGCTGTCAGTGTCAGTCTCGATGAACTGGCCGTGGGCTTTTCCATCGGGCTGGTCGGCGTGCCGATCGTCCTGACAATCATCCTGATTGCTCTGCAGTCCTTTTTGTTCACCATGATCGGGCTTACATTTGGAGCAAAATTAAGGCCGTATCTCGGCGAATGGGCTGAGAAACTGGCCGCTATTGTACTCTTGTTGCTGGGACTCTGGATCGGGATTGAAGCGGTCGTCGCCCTGGCGCATGGCTATCATCTGTGACACAGGCCACAGTTCTATATTAGGAGGAATACAGATCATGGACCAGGAAAAGAACTTGTGGGAGCCGACAATTGGCGATGTGCTTGAGGCGCGTGTTCGCATTGCGCCTCATCTGCCGCCTACACCGCTTGTCCAGCCGCTGTCGCTCAAGGCGGAGCTTGGTTGTGAGATATTTGTAAAATGTGAAAATATGCAGCCTGTCGGAGCCTTCAAAGTGCGCGGAGGCGTCAATTTGGCCATCGTTGAACGCGCTGCCGGCGTCTTGCCGGAAGCGGGCATGGCAGCCGCGTCGACGGGCAACCACGGTCAGTCAGTCGCCTATGCGGCGCGCCTTGTGGGGGTTCCGGCTGTTATCTTCGCTCCCGTGGGGGCCAATCCACTGAAGGTGCGGTCCATGGAGCGGCTGGGCGCGCAGGTCATACTGACGGGCGCAGATTTTGATGAAGCGCGCGAAGCTTGCCAACGCTTCGCCGCAGAACGGCGGATGCGTTATGTGCATTCGGCGAACGAACCGCTGCTGGTGGCCGGTGTGGCGACAGCTTATCTGGAAGCCATGCTTGAGGTTCCTGACGCCGACGTAATGATCGTTCCAATCGGCGCCGGATCCGGCGCTTCGGGCGCGGGAATCGTCGGCCGCGCCTTGCGGCCGCAGATGCGCATCATCGGTGTACAGGCGGAGGGAGCGCCCGCCGTCTACAGATCGTTTTATTCGGGGCGCCCGGAGTCTACAGAGACTGCGGCGACAAGGGCTGAAGGTTTGGCGACGCGCGTTGCGTTTGACTATCCGCTTGGCTTGCTGCGCCGAAATCTGGATGAAATAGTCCTTGTCTCCGATGACGGCATGCTCGCTGCTGTGAAACTGCTCGCCGAAACGGCGCATGTGGTGGCCGAAGAAGCTGGGGCCGCCAGTGTGGCGGCCGCCTGGCAACTGCGGGATCAGCTAAAGGGCAAGAAGGTGATCGCGCCGATCACCGGGGGAAACGCCACGGCCGCGCAACTGGCAGAGGCGCTGCGCGAACGGGTTTTGTGACGCCAAAGGAAGGAGAAGCCTGCCATGACGCGAAGGTTCCGAGTGGACACAGTGGAAAGGGGATGCCATAATTGATAAACTTTAAGTGAGGCGAGCGATATGGTTTCATCTTCAGGCGTCCGTTCCTACCTTATCCATAACACGGCTGTAGTGTTTACGGGACTTGCTCTCAATCAGTTGCTGCAGGTTGTTGGCAGCGTGGTATTGGCGCGAATTCTTCCGACTGCGACTCTGTTCGGGCAAGTGAGCGTTATGCTGCAGGTGCTCGGGATGGGCGGACTCTTTCTGAATCTGGGGTTAAACACGGCGCTCATCTATGTGGTCTCTCGGCATGGCAGGAAAGCGATCAATGTTTCCTATGGCCTCACCCTGACTGCGAGTGTCGGTGCGGCCGTCCTGATCGCCGTGGCGTTGGTTTTGCTTGCCCCAGGGATCGGGAATCTGTATCATTCCCCGGCGATCGGGGGGGCCATTGCCCTTGGTTCTCTCATGTTGATCATGAATTCGGCGATCAACGTTGGGGTCGCGCTGTTTTCCGGTGCGCGTCGATTTGTCGTGCAGTCGCTGCTCATGGTCGTCATCACATTTTTCTCCACCGCCGGAATGATCGCAGGCGCTGTGCTCTCGCCAGCGCAGGCGTCAGTGCCCATCTATGTGAGCGCGGGCATGTGCGCCACAGATCTGCTGACAGTTGCGGTCGTGCTCGCGTGGATCCATCGGGACTACAGCGCTCCGCTTTTTGTGCGCATTCGCAGGCGGACGCTGAAATCGATGTTGCGCTATGGCATTCCCATTTGGGCCGGCAATATTGCGAAATCGTTTCAGCAGTCATTTTTAATCGTGGTTACGGGAGCCGCCTCGATTGTCGCCGCCGGATATCTGAACAATGCGCTAAAAATTGTTGGCTTTCTGAACATTGTTACGTGGGCGTTCAATATCGTCGCCCTGCCTTTTCTTTCGGAAGTGGCCAATTCGCCGCAGGCAGCGAGCGACCGCGCCACCCTGTGTTTTCGCTATAACAACTTCGTCCTGTTCCCGCTGACACTGCTGATTCTCCTGTTTCCTCACTACATCACGCTGTCGTTGTTTGGCCCACGCTATATGACGCCTGAATCTGTGGCGTTTCTGTCTGTGACGGCGGCGGGTGTGCTGATGTCTTCGATCAGCCGTCTTGGCGGCACGCTGCTCAGCGGCATCGGGCGTCCGCGGGCCAATTTCTGGACGATGATTGTATCGGGCGCCCCGGTTCTGTTTCTGGCCCCGCTGGCGATCGCGCATAACCCGCTTCTCGGGTGCTGGGTGTATGCGCTGGGATGGACGCTGTCTGCCGCGTCTCTGCTGTGGTTTCTCGTGCGCGACGGGCTGGCCGTTGACTGGTGGCGCGCCTTTGGGGAGCCGCTTATTCCCACGGCCGTCGCGTTCATTGCCGTACTGATCATGCGGCAAATCACGGATCTGCGGGCTGTCCTGATTTTGTTGGGAGGGTTATTGGCCACACTGCTCACATGGCGGCTTGAGAAAAACTCCCTCTGGCGAAGGAACATGGCTGAACCGAGTTCCACCAAAGGGATGTGACTGATTCGTTGTTTCAGGCAGGAATCAGTCACTGTCGTGTCGAAGATAACTATTCCGGATTCGCAATCCGTTCTGTTCAGCCATGATATCGACACATCTTCCGTTGGTCGGGTATCGAACGAATCCAGTAGTTTGCATGTCCTTAGTGGTGAAGGGAATACCATGTCTAGTAACGCTTTGTACCGGAGGGAAGCCGTTTGAACAGCATTCAAATGTTGATTGGGTTTATAGCCGTTCTGTTGCAGGTTATTGCTATTGTATTTGGCGTGTATCAGTTCGGGGTATCGTTGTTTGGCTTTACGAAGCGATCGGCTCCCAGACATCAGGCGCCGACACAGCGTTTTGCCATCCTCATTCCAGCGCATAATGAGCAACAGGTGATCGGCTCTTTGCTGGTCAACCTGCAAAAACTTGACTATCCGCGTGAACTCTATGATGTGTTTGTCATTGCGGATAACTGCGTCGATGATACGGTTGCGCTCTCGCGTTCATATGGAGTGAACGTATTTGAGCGACAGTCGCTGACGGAACGGGGAAAAGGGCACGCCATTCGCTGGATGTTGAAGTCCCTTGGCAATTACTCGCAAAAATTTGACGCGATCGTCATGTTTGACGCGGACAACCTTGTCAGCGCAAACTTTCTCCAGGTGATGAACGATCACCTGTGCAAGGGGGAACGCGTGGTACAGGGTTATCTGGACACCAAAAATCCGTATGATTCATGGGTCAGCATCTCGATGGCGATTTCTTACTGGTACACCAATCGGATGTGGCAACTGGCGCGTCGCAGGTTGGGTTTGGCGTGCGCCTTGGGCGGCACCGGTCTATGCATTGACGCAACGCTGTTGCGGCAATTGGGATGGGATGGGGACACAATTGCCGAAGACACTGAATTTGGGGCAAAATGCGTCCTGGCCGGGATCAACCCTGTCTGGTCGCACGAAGCCAGGGTGTATGATGAAAAACCGGTGACCATTATGGCGTCGCTGCGCCAGAGGCTGCGATGGATGCGAGGGCATTTTTCGTGTGCTGAAAAGTATATCTGGCCATTGCTGCGCGATGGGGTGAAGCAGCGCAGTCTGGCTAAATTTGATGCGGCGCTGTATCTGTTTCAACCCGCGAGTTTTCTGCTGGTGTTTGCCGCAAGCATCGTTATCATGATCCAGATCGGTCTGTTTGGCAGACCGGATGCGTTGGTGAGCGCCATGAACGCTGTTCCGAACTGGGTATGGTACGCAGCGAATAGCGTCGTTCTGGTGGAAATGTTGCTGGCAATGCTGATCGACAAGGTGAACTGGCGGGGCCTGCTGGGTCTTCCGCTGTTTCCGATTTTCATGATTTCCTGGGTGCCCATCATCTTTTTCGCTTTGATTACGCGTCATAACCAGAGGTGGCACCACACGGTTCATACGCGCGCCATTCCGTTTCAGGACATGCAGCGTCCTCACTAGATCCTGGCCGGGCCGTATGCGGGAGTCATAAAGGAGTCTGTTGTTGTGTTCGAGTTGCCTGTGCCCGATCATATCCGCGGGATCGCCGCGACGCTGAACCTGCGAGTGAATCAGGTGCGAGCGGCCATTCGTCTGCTGGATGAGGGAAACACCATCCCCTTTATTGCGCGGTATCGAAAAGAAATGACGGACGAACTGGACGAGAACCAGTTACGCAGCATCGCGAGTCGGTATGAGTCAGAACGGAATCTGTTTGCGCGCAAGCAGGATGTCCTGCGCCTGCTCGCAGAACAGGGTGTTATGGCCAATGAGACAGTCGCCGCCCGGTTGATCGCCGATATCGCCGCCGCCGGCGCGCTGGCGGAAGTGGATGACCTGTATCGGCCCTATCGCCCGAAACGCAGAACGCGCGCCGCACTGGCCAAAGAGCGCGGCCTTGAGCCGCTTGCGCTCTGGATCAGGGAAGCGGGCAATCGCGAATTGGCCAAGGCGCAGGTGTGGGCGAAGGCTGTCCAGTTCGTATCGGCGGACAGCGGGATTTCTACGGAAGAAGAGGCGCTGCAGGGTGCTGCGGATATGATCGCGGAAGACGTGGCGGACGATGCGCCAACGCGTCGCTGGATTCGCACGACGACTCTGCGCGCTGGCATGATGGAGAGCAGCGCCGTCAAATCGGCTGTCGAAAGCGTGTATGAAGCCTATTACGACTATGCGGAACAAGTGGCGAAAATACCGCCGCACCGGGTTCTAGCCATCAACCGTGGTGAACGGGAAGGGTTTCTGAGAGTATCCATCGCCGCACCGCAAGAGGTTATTCTGCGCCATTTGATTGACAGGCACGTGTGGTCCAGCGCAGTTTCTAAAAACAGGACTGGTTCCCCTTCGTTTGTCGACGGGTTTCTGGAGACTGCGGTGATCGATGCGTACAGAAGGCTTATCGCCCCTGCCATTGAGCGGGAGATCAGAGCCAGCCTGACGGATCGTGCGGAGGAACACGCGATTCATATATTTGGCGAGAACTTGGCAAATCTGCTCATGCAACCTCCGCTCCGCGGCAAGGCGGTGCTCGGTGTGGATCCGGCTTACCGCACGGGGTGCAAACTTGCGGTTGTCGACGACACGGGTAAACTGCTTGAGGTGGGCGTCATTTATCCCACGCCGCCGCAAAGTAAAGTGGAGGCGTCAGAGCGTGAGGTGCTCCGACTGCTGAGCAGCCATGACGTGGCGCTGATCGCCGTTGGGAATGGAACGGCGTCCCGGGAGACGGAGACGTTTATTGCGATGTGCGTCAGGAACTGTCGGCAGAATACCGGCAAAGAAGTGCCGTACGTGATGGTGTCCGAAGCGGGGGCGAGCGTCTATTCCGCGTCTCCGCTGGCGGGTGCTGAGTTCCCCGCGCTGGACGCGGCGCAGCGCAGCGCCATTTCCATCGCCCGGCGTATTCAGGATCCCCTGGCTGAATTGGTGAAAATCGATCCCAAATCAGTCGGTGTGGGGCAGTATCAGCATGATGTCTCACAAAAGAGACTCGACGAAACACTGGCTGCCGTTGTGGAGACGGCGGTGAATCAGGTTGGTGTGGACGTCAATACCGCTTCGGCAAGTTTATTGTCCCATGTGGCCGGGCTGAGTCGGGCCGTCGCCAAAAACATGGTGGACTATCGCGAGCAAAACGGTCGCTTCAAGAGTCGTCGCGCGCTTGCGCAGGTGCCGCGGCTGGGCCCGAAGACGATCGAACAATGCGTGGGTTTTTTGCGCGTCATGGATGGGGATGAGGCGCTCGACGCGACTCCCATTCACCCGGAATCGTACGGGGCGGTTGCGAGCCTGCTGCAGCGCACCGGGAGCGCCCGGTCGGTGATTGGGGATGCCGGACGGCGTCAGGAATGGATACAGGCGTTGCGCTCTGTTCCCGTAGAGACTCTCAGCGCCGAGACGGGAGTGGGCGCGCCCACACTGCGCGACATCCTCGACGCGCTTGAACGGCCTGGGAGAGATCCGCGAGACGGTGTGCCTGCGCCGATTCTGCGCACAGACGTTCTCAAGCTGGAGGAACTTGAGGTGGGCGCGATACTTACAGGCACCGTTCGCAATGTCGTGGACTTTGGCGCATTTGTCGACGTCGGGCTCAAAAATGACGGTCTGGTCCATATTTCCCAGTTGTCCGATCGATTTGTAAAACATCCTATGGAAGTGGTGTCGGTCGGCGATATCGTCACCGTGCGTGTGATTCAGGTTGATGCGCAGAGACAGCGGCTTGGCCTGTCGATGAAGAGTGTATCTGCAGAGCGGCCATGACTCATGCGGATTCGCCGGCTACTGCCTTTGCTCCAGCCGCTGCTCCAGAGCGGTCTTTACGGTCGGCCACTCCTGGTCTATGATGCTATAATAGACAGAATCGCGTATGTATCCGTTCTGCAGGATGCGGTGCCGTCTAAGCACCCCTTCGCGAACTCCTCCGATGCGCTCGATCGCCTGTTGTGATCGCGTGTTGCGGGAGTCAGTTTTAAATTGTACACGGATCGTGCGCAGGCTTTCGAAACAGTGGCGCAGCAGCAGATATTTGGCTTCCGTGTTGATGCTGGTCCGCCAGGCGGCGGGAGCGAGCCATGTCCAGCCGATTTCGAGACTGCGGTTGGCTGGGGAGATGTCCAGAAAACGGGTGCTGCCCACCACTTTGCCTTTCTGTTGATCGATGATCACGAACGGAAATTCGTGTCCGGATTGTCGGGCGGCGAGGGCGTCCGTGACGAGCGCAAGCATGTCGTCGGCAGTTTGGATGCGCATTGGCATGTACGTCCAGACGGCAGGGTCGCTTGTGGCTTCATACAGTGGATCGATGTGCCGCAGTTCAAGTGGCGTCAGCATGGTGCGGTGGCCGATCAGATCAACGGCGGTCATTTGCACGATTGGTATCGTCCTTTCGTTTCCGGTGGGGGGGTCTATTTGTAGATTCTAGTACATTGCGACTCGATCGGTCAATCGACTGTTGTCCATCCTATCCAATGAACATTGTCCATCCTGTTCAACGAACGTTGCTCATCTGCCGAACGGTTCGTATGTTGTGCCCGCTCTCAGACACGGCTGCGTCGAACTCGCTCGGGCACAATATACGAACCGTTCTTTGCAACTTGGGCGTCGATTGGTGGGCCTGACTGACTCTGAACATGATGGGGTATGGTCTGAAAAGTTTGCATCATGATGTCTGGTGAGGAGAGTGTGAATCATGAGTATAGCGGCGGAGTATTTGCGGTGTGCGCGTGAAGCGTTTGAAGGGGCCAGGCGTCTTGGAGACAGGACCTTAGAGCAACTGGATTATGATGAAATGCATTATTCGCCGAACGAGGAATGCAACAGTATGGCTGTTATTGTCAAGCACATGGCGGGGAATATGCGTTCCAGATGGATTGACTTTCTGACTTCTGACGGAGAGAAGGCGAATCGCAACAGGGATGCCGAGTTCGAAGGTGGATATTCTTCCAGGGAGGAACTGTTGCAAGACTGGAACGCGGGCTGGCAAACGGTATTTGGCGCGATCGACCGCTTGACCGAGGATGACCTGATGAAGACTGTCTACATTCGCGCGCAGGCGCATTCTGTGATTCAGGCCATGGAGCGACAGGTGTCGCATTATGCGCAACACGTTGGACAAATGGTGTATCTTGGAAAGCAAATCAAGGGCTCACAGTGGCGAACCCTCAGTATCGCACGGGGAAAGTCGCTTCAACATCGCCCGGAATAGAAGAAAAAACGAAATTGACGAAGCGGGCGGGCAACACAGGCAACAATGATGAGTACGCTGGAGAACATGCCTGTTCTGATTGGCAATGGGTTTCAGAGTCAGGCGGCGCCCGCGTTGTTGGCGCAGTCGATCCGTGAGATCATGTGGATGCTGGTCGCCGTAGTGGTCATCCTGATTCCGATGGTGGCAGAATTCGGATCGCGAGAATCACCCGTAGAAGCAATTCGCCATACAGACTTGCGTGCAAAAGCAAATGGAGAGACTGGGGGTTATGTGCTTTGATTCGCGGAGTGGTATTTGATCTTGACGATACACTGCTTGACCGCAGACAGTCGATAGGGAATTATGCTGCCAGATTTCACGAGACTTTTGCAGAGCGTTTGCCAACTATAACGGTTGCGCAACTGAACTCTGCGATCGTTGCTGCGGATCGCGGCGGATACAGGTCAAAGGCGGAAGTCATGGCCGAGTTGAGTTCTGTATTGCCGTGGCAGGCGGATTTGTCGGCGGCGGATTTTAGCGAACACTGGAAAACAGTCTACCCTATTTGCTGTGTGCCTTCAGACGGCATGGCAACAACGCTTGCTGATTTGAAACTACGAGGTTTGAAGATCGGCTTGATCACCAATGGGAGTGCGTACGCACAGCGTGCAAAGATAACTCGCCTGGAACTTGGCAAATGGATGGACTCTGTGGTCATTTCGGATGAGGTGAAACTCAGAAAGCCGGACCGGCGAATCTTTGAGTTCGCGCAAAAACAACTGGGTCTTGAGCCTGCCGAGTTGGTGTTTGTCGGCGATCACCCGATTAACGATGTGGTGGGTGCAAATGAGGCGGGTTGGACAGCGATCTGGCTGCGCGGCAAGCATGAATGGCCTGGAGACAGAGAGTTGCCGTCGCTGCAGATTGAGTCTCTCGCTATGCTGGAATCGATTTTAGGGAAGCTGGCCTGATCCGACTGTATTTGCTGCGCTGACACGCCCAACCAAAACCCTGCCGCAATCGCCTGGCTTTAGCCGCCGTGGGAGTGGTTCAGGCCAACCGCTTGCTGCAAAGTCGTCAACTGGCTCTTCGGTCATGTCGTTTTCACTTGAACGTGAGGATGATGTAAGCGAGATAGAAGGCGGACAACCACATCATAACGGCGGATACTCTGTTCAAAATGAGCAATGAAGAAGTGCGCAGCGCAGCGCGCCCCAACACATGGCCTATGATGGACAGGAATAAGAACCAGATCCAGGATGCTGCTACGCAGGCGATTCCAAAGGCAATCCTGTCTGTCCACGACGTGTACATCACTGCGCTGCCGCCAATGACAATGAGTGTGTCAATCAATGCATGGGGGTTTAACAGAGAGACGGAAGCGGCAAAGCCAATCTGCCGTTTTGCGGTCCACGGCGCCTTCGCTTCTCCGGTGGTCGGGCCCCTGTCGCGCCATGCCGAAAAGCCCATGTACAGCAGAAAGGCAATGCCGATAAGTCCCAATGCATCACGCAGCCAGTTCATATGAAGCGCGACCGCCGATACGCCGATGACGGCGAGCGCAACGAGAAAGGTGTCGCAAACTGCGGCGGTGATGACCGCTGGCAGAGATCCTGACCAGCGAGGCTGAAGCGCTGCTTGCGTGAGTATAAACCCATTCTGCATTCCGATCGGCAGAATGAGTGCGAGCGATAATAAAAGTCCGTGCAGAAACGCAAGCAGCACTGGATGGATCCCTCCGCCACAGAAGCATCAATAGACTACTGCACACAACGCCAGAAAATAAGGTAAGCTGAGTATAGCGTACAACTGAGCGCCCGTGTGGCTGACACCCTGGTATTTCACTGTAAAATGGTGAATTTGGCTAGGGGAGCCGTGGTATTTCATGAAGAAGGGAACAGTTGGGTGATGGGCGAGCGGGGGAATAAGGCAAGAGGCCAGCTCGAAACCGTGATCTTTGTATCTGGTGTCGGGGTGTCCAGCATCGGCGACTTCATTTATCTTGTGGGCATCAACATCGTGGTGCTGGATAAAACCCACTCCGCAGCCGCTGTGGCCGGTCTCTGGGTGGTGTCCAGATTTGCGACGCTGTTGGTGGGGCCTTTTGCGGGCAGTGTCAGCGATCGGTTGCCACGCAGAAAACAACTGATTACGCTGGAAATAATGCGTGCGTTTCTGGTTGGACTGTTGCCAGTGTGTTCTCAAATCGATCTCGTCTATGCCGTGCTGTTCCTGCTGGGAGTGTGCAGCACCTTCTTTGGGAGCGCGTTTTTGCCGTATCAGACAATGCTGATTCCACAGGAACGTCGCAAGCGGGTCAACTCGCTGACCAGTATGTTCCGGTACAGCGCCTTTTTGGTTGGTCCGGCGATCGCGGGTGCTTTGTTGCAACGGGAACACGCATCACTCCCCTTATGGTTGGACGCGGCCAGTTTTCTGGTGTCTGGATTGACCTTTTTTCTGTTGCCTGAATTTCCTGTTCCGACAGCCCAATCAGACAGGAAGAATCCATGGCGTCTGGTATGTACGGACTGGCGGGAAACTCTGCAATTCTTGCAAAGCGACGCGCTCTTTGCTGTGCTGCTTGGCCTGACCGCCGTCGTCTCAACGCTGGCGCTGACTGCGGATTCCCAGGAAGTTGTGTTTGCGCGGCAGGCGCTGCATTTGGGCCAGTTCGGATATGGCATGATGGTCGTGGCGGCGGGCAGCGGTTTTGTGGCGGGTTCATTGCTCCTTTCTGTGCTCGCGAAGCGCTTGTCAACATCCCTGCTTCTTGGCGTTGGCATGCTGTGTGAAGCGGTCGGGTATGTCACGTACGCTTTTGCCCACAGTTTTTGGTGGGCCGTCGGCGGTCTCGTGGTGCTGGGTCTGTTTGGTTCCGCTGCGAATTTGGGCTTTACGACGTACAGGCAACATGCGGTTCCCACTTCCCACATGGGGCGTCTGAACAATGTGACAGGACCTCCGCAACAGGTGTTGAACATATTGTTCATTCTTGGCGGGGGAGTGCTGGCGAACTGGTACGGAGTGCGTACATTGATGCTCAGCATGACCATTCCGATGTGCGCGGCGGGACTTGTGCTTGCGGGGATTGTATCCGCGCCGCGCTGTCGGGCGAAACTGTCAGCCGTCGATGCGGCCGGCGTGGACGGCTGAGGCATTGCGTGTGGCGCAAGGCAGGGTGAAATTTACGCAGAGGTGCGGGAACCGTGGATTCCGCCGTGAAAAATGGAGGCCAAATTGCTGCATAGGAATAATATGGATATATAAATTTGCGAACTGATGTTTGCTTTGTCTGGATCGGCAGTATATAATGATAAAAAGAACAAACGTTCGCATTGAGAGGTGGTAAGTTTGACCAGGCCAACAGCTCTCATTCGACGCTTGCTGATGCTGGAGTCATTCGATGAATATGTAGCTGGGCAGATCAGGCTTGTGAAACAGCAGATGACTGCCGAGGGAATCAACATCATTGACCGTAAGATCAATCTTTATGACATCTGGATTGCGTACAAACACGGTGAGCATTTCGACGAGGCGATTTACATGCGCCGGATGCTTGATGCGGAAACGCACAATAGGGCCGAACGGAGCGGGTTGCAGTCATGAGCGTCCAGTGGGTTTATGGTTTGTGTGATATGCAGAGTTTCTACGCCTCCTGCGAAGTCGCTTCACGCGCTGAATACGCCGAACGGGAGGAGTATGACGATGCGACCGATCCACCGCTTGTTGTGGCGGGCGACCCAGCCCGGAGAAGCGGCATTGTCCTGGCGGCCACACCGCCCGCAAAGAGGCTTGGCGTCTCAACGGCGATGCGGTTGGGAGAAGCTTTGCGTCTTTCGCCAGGGCTGGTCGTCGTTCGCCCACATATGGAGTTTTACCTGCAGGTGAGCGTCAGAATCCAGCACGTCATGAAATCCATGTTTCCCCTGCAGGAGCAATTCAGTGTGGATGAGGGTTTCTTCGCCATCCCCACTCCGTCCGATCTGTTCCCTGATCCGGTGGCTTCGGCGCGGGAGTTGCAGCAAAGGATATGGGATCAGTTTCGCATTCGCTGCCGGGTTGGCCTTGCCCCGAACAAATGGATGGCGAAGATGGCAAATGCCAGAGCGAAGAAATCGCCGGGCGGCATTGTGTGGTGGACGGATGACGATATCCCAACCGCACTGCACCCGTTGCCTGTCACGGACATGTGGGGTCTAAAACGAAGGGCGGAGATACTACGGATCGAGTTTAAAGCGGAAACCATCGGGGATGTGGCTGCCATTCCAGTTGGTCGGCTGCGCGACAGATTCGGAGTCTGGGGGGAACTCGTCCATCGCTGGAGCAACGGCAAGGATTACAGTGAGATCAATCCCGGCGCCTATTCGGCGCCGCATAAGAGTTTTTCGCACCGCACAACACTGGCCCGTGATTTTGATGCGCGCAGGGATATTGCGGTGGTGATCCTGGAATTGCTCGATGAAGTATGCAGCCGCACCCGCAAGGCGCGCCAAAAGGGTCGGCGAATTGGTCTTGGTCTGACTTATGCAGGATTCGAGGGTGGATTTTACAAGGCGCGGACGCTCGATTGGTCGACGGACAGTCCAGAAAAATTGTATCCGCATTTGCTTGCGCTTCTTGATCGCTGGTGGTCAGGACAGGGTGTGCGAGCGGTTATGGTCGGACTCGATATGCTGCAAGATTACAGCAGTCTGCAATTAACCCTGTTTCAGGATGAAATCAAAAGGGAAGACCTCTTGCGAACAATTGATGAGATTCGCGACGAGTTCGGTGAAACAAGCATCATGCGGGCCGTCAGTCTTACGGACGCTGGACAGCTTCGCGACCGGAGCGGAAAAATCGGCGGCCACTACGCATAAGGATGGATGAGATGCGAATTTCCGAGGGAAACATCTTTGAGACCATGCGGCTCGTGTTGCCAGAACATCGCGACGTAATGGCAGCCTGGGAGCGGGAGCGCAATCGTTCGGAGTCTCCCGCGCTGTCCGAGGACGAAATCGCGCACATCCACTACATCCTGTCAGAGGCGATCGAAATCCGTGCGCGGGTCCGCCTGTTGTTCTTTGCAAATGAAGCCGTTCGCGTTTTGGAGGGTGTTCCGACATACGATGGACGGTTGAGGATCGTGAACGCCGATGGGGTATTTCCAGTATCTTTTGAGCGTTTGATTCGAATCGAGGAATGCTGACCGAACAATCACCCTGGAATCAACACTTTTCGGCTCTTTCGACATACCGCAGACACAGGTGGCGGGATTTGCGCAGGTTTTGATCGTGGCCGCGATAGCGAGTATGCTTGTGGCGGTGGAATCGGGCGAGTTGGCCACCGTCATTCCGTGTGATCCCGTATCCTTTTTGCCCGCTCGTTCGTTGATAAAGTGAAGACAGTTGATAAGGGGGCCCAATAACGATGGCCTTAGCACAACGCTCGTCCAGGTCGCGCAAATCACAGTTTCAGCAGGATGACGCTGCGCAGGAACTGACACTGGAGCAGGCGCTGGAACAGGAACTGGCGCGATATCGTGCCCTGCTTGTCCGCTACGCGCTGGCGATGACTGGTTCTCTGTGGGACGCTGAGGAAATCGCGCAGGAGACATGCCTAAAGTTCCTGTCGCGAGCGCAGGAGATCCGTTCGCACCCCAATCCTGAGGCGTATCTGTTGCGAATTGCCAAGAATATCTGGCTGGATCAACAACGCCGCAAGCGGATAGCTGATCATGCTCTTTGCGAACGCATGACAGCCGAACATATTCCTGAGGCCAAGCGGGAGGATCTGGAGCCCGCGATCCAGCTTCTGATCGAGTCGCTGTCGCCTCTCCAGCGGTCTGTGTTCCTGTTGCGCGATGTGCTTGATTTGAGCACGTCTGAAGTGGCTGGCCTGCTGCGTACATCAGAAGGAGCGGTCAAGGCAGTGCTGCATCGCGCCCGCACCGCATTTGCCAATCTTCGCAACAGAACCTGCGCCGAAGAAATAGTCATTCCTTCTGACGACGCGCAAAGACAACTCCTGCGAGCGTATGTGCGGGCGCTGCAACTGGGCCATGTTCCCGCCATTGTGCAACTGGCGATGAGCGATCTGCTAGATCCGGTGCAGGCAACCAGCAGAGTGCTGACCTGGACAGAAGAGCGGCGCTCCGGACAGTCTGACCGCCGATCAACCCCGCAGGCTATGTTTGCAGCATGAGACGGGAGACGAACACACATGAACCTGATTCCCTATGTAATTGAGCAGACCAATCGGGGAGAGCGCAGCTACGACATTTTTTCCCGTTTGCTAAAGGATCGCATTGTGATGGTTGGGTCGGCCATTGATGATGATCTGGCAAATGCAGTTGTGGCGCAGTTGCTTTTTTTGGCCGCGGACGATCCCGACAAAGACATTCAAATGTACATCAACAGCCCAGGCGGCTCGGTGACAGCAGGCTTCGCCATATACGATACGATGCAATACATCAAGTCCGACGTATCGACGCTATGCGTGGGGCTGGCTGCCAGCTTTGCCGCCGTGCTGCTCGCGGGAGGAGCAAAAGGGAAGCGGCTGGCGCTTCCCAACAGTGAAGTCATGATTCATCAGCCGCACGGCGGCGCGCAAGGACAGGCGTCAGACATTCACATTCAGGCTGAATGGATGCTCAGAACAAGAGCGAAGATCAACCAGACGCTGGCTCTGCACACGGGTCAGGATGTTGCACGCGTTGAGGAGGACACCGACCGCGATCACTTTATGACAGCGGCTGAGGCAAAGGTGTACGGGCTGGTCGATCGCGTCGTTGTCCAGTGATGACATTAGGCACGGGCGGTTGCATGAGAACGCAGTTTACCTCTTACCTAAGGCCGCGCATCGCGCGGCCTTATTCCTTAAAGACAAACAGCCGCAGCACCGTAAAGCTGATTGAGGACGACACGAACATGGCAACTGCTTTCGACAGATTGCCGCTGATGAACAGCGGCCAGTCGAGCGCGACCAACAGATATCGTGAGATCAGGTACAGGACCAAGTCGTTCACAACGACATTCAGGGCGCCCTGCAACCAGAACAGGGAGCGTTCCCGGCGACTGTTGGTGGCCGTGTCGCGAAATGTCCAGCGCCTGTTGAGGGTGTAGCTGGTGGTAATGGCGCACACCACGGCGAACGTGTTGTAGATGAGAAGGATCCTGGACGACGTCGTCGGCTGCAGCAGCATACAGACATTCAACACAAGCAGATCCACAGCAGCGTTTACGGCTCCCACAAGTAAGAATTTGTGGTATCTGGCTTGCTGTATTTTCCGCCAGATTGGTTGACGAAGTGAAATGCGGTTCACGTGACCCCCCCTGACTGCAACAGATTACACAAGTGACCAGCATTTTATGCCCACGTGACAGTGGGCATGATCGTTTGCAGCCGGATGCGGGTCTGATATTCCTGTGCCATTTCAATGATCTCGCGGATCGTCTCATCGCTCAACCAATGCGGTGTTAACCCCAGTTCCAGCAACTTGGTGTGCGCCGCGTGATAATAGTGCTGTTCCGATTCGACGCGCGGATTGGGAACGTGCTGCAGCTCCGCCCGAATGTCCATCGTGGCGGCGACAGCCTGGACTTTTGTGGCCAGATCATGAACCGAGAATTCCTCTGTAAACTGGTTGAATACCCGAAACTCCCCCGGCTCTGCCGGATGGAGAGCGGCAATTTCAATGCAGCGCACGGTGTCCTGTAGGTTGATAAACCCTCTGGTCTGGCCGCCTGCGCCATAGACAGTAAGCGGATGAGCCACCGCCGCCTGAACACAGAAACGATTGAGCGCGGTGCCGAAGACTTGGTCGTAATCCATGCGATTGGCCAGCAGTGGATGAAGACGCGTTTCCTCGGTTTGCACGCCGTAGACGACGCCCTGATTGAGATCTGTCGCGCGTAGCCGCCAGGTTCTGCAGGCAAACATGATGTTATGGCTGTCATGCACTTTCGACAGATGATACATTGACGGCGGCTGCTTGGGATAGGGGAGAGTATCGACTCTGCCCTTATATGAAATTGTGATATATCCTTCTTCAATATCGATGTTTGGTGTTCCATATTCGCCCATTGTTCCCAATTTTATCAGATGACAGTCGGGCGCGATCTCCTTCATGACATAGAGGAGATTCAAGGTTCCCACAACATTGTTGGTTTGTGTAAATACCGCATGATCGCGGTCGATCATCGAATAGGGTGCAGATCGTTGTTCCGCAAAATGGACGATGGCGTCGGGAGCAAACTCTCCCACAGTCTTGGCGAGCGCGTCATAGTCGCGCATATCCACATGGTACGCGATAAAGGAAGCACCAGCATATTTTTTCCATTCCTCAGTTCGTTCTTCCAAGGATGCGATGGGAACCAATGAATTGCTGCCCAGTTCACGATCCCAGTCGCGTCTGATTCCACTATCCAGAACGGCGATGTCGTGTCCCTTGCGGGACAGATATAACGCGGTGGGCCACCCGCAAAATCCGTCGCCGCCCGTAATCAGTATGCGCATCATGCCACCTCTATTTTCTGATCTGCAATCGTTTTGCCGTCAATGCGTTTCATTATCGCATGTCACAGCCCAAAATGGAAAACTCCATTGGCGGTGTGATGGCAGAATCACACGCGATCTGATACGTGAAGAGAATCCCGTTTTCTCACAAAATCCTTGTCAGTCGCCTTGTGATGCAGTCTGTGCGCACGGATGGCCAACTCATAGTAGTTGATGAGTTTTTGGGTAGGGTCAGACCAGTTCCTGTTTTCCGCCGTGAATCTTGCCTGTCGCGCCAATTGCGCGCGCAGATCGGGCTGCTCCAGAAGCATGCGCACTGTCTGGTGCAAAGACTTGTCATCAGCGGGGTTAAAGAGCAATCCGCCGCCTGTCTGCGCAACCAATTCACGCGAAGGTTTGCTTTCTGCCGCGATGATCGGGAGCCCGGAGGCCATGGCTTCGAGCAGCACGAGACCAAGTGTCTCGGTCGTGGATGGGAAAATAAAGCCGTCTGCTGACGCGTAGGCGGCAGAGAGTTCTTCGCCGTGGAGAAATCCGGCGAAGTGTGCTCTGGGATGCGCAAAGAGGCGTTCCAATCGGGATCGATCAGGCCCATCGCCGACAAATCCGATCGTAAGAGAGGGGAACGCGTCAAGCAGTGTGCGAATTCGGTGCAGTTCCTTTTCTGGAGCCAAGCGGCCAACATAAAGCAGCAGGCTTTGCTTGGGGTCTCCCTTTGTCAGTCGTGACCGCATCGATTCCGAGCGGTGCTGTGGATGAAAGTGTTTCGTGTCGACCCCGCCCGCCCAAATGCGCACATTGTGAAACCTGCGCAACCGCAGTTCGTTCACCATGGCTGCAGATGTTGCGAGGTTGACGGTGGCCCGGTTATGAAGCAGACGCAGATAGTTCCATGCGACCGGGTCCAGGAAGGGAACCCTGTAACGATGCGCATAGGCCGCGAGATTTGTGTGAAAAGAAGCGATCAGCGGGAGATTCGCTTTCCGGGCGTAATAGATCCCGCCCAGTCCAAGAACGACTGGATTGACGACATGAATCACGTCCGGGCCAAAGGCGTCCAGGAATGCCTTGATTCTGGGCGACGGCGGACAGAACTGTTGTTGAGGATAAAAAAAGTAGTGTAGACCCTTGACGGGAAGAACAGGCATACCTTTATAGAAAGCGGGACTGCCCTGTGGCGCCACAATGGCAATCTGATGCCCCTGATCGATCAGGTGATCAATCGTGGCGCACAGGCGTGTCACGACACCGTCTGTGGAAGGCAGGAAAGTCTCCGTCAATAACGCAATTTTCACAGGGGCACCTCCAGGAGCGTCACTCATGCCACACTCATACAGCGTCCATAGAGCCTGTGCGCTCGCACCCTTACACGTAGAATGTAATACGATGCTTGAAATTGGCTTGAGTTGCGGCATGGTTCGTTTGTGACGACAGGATTTTTATTGCATTTGGATTTCAGGGTTTCTCATTCCATCACCAATATACAACACAAAGGACATCCTGTGCTGAGCAGATAGCCTATAATTGATGACGGAGACAGGAGAATATTGTTGATTTTCTGCGTGTCTACTGCGATAATTCGATACAAAACGGAGGTTAATTATGTTTTCATATTCACTACAGACAAACATTGAATTTGGCGTGGGAAAAGCAAACGAGTTAGTCTCAGTTCTTGAACGGTTCGCAAGCCATCGGCGCGCGCTGATCGTCACGGATTCCGGTGTTCTGCGCTCGGGATTGGTGCAGCCTATCGTCGCAAGTCTTCAGGAAGGCGGATGGGCGACCGGGATCTTTGACCAAGTGGCGCAAAACCCGCGCGATGTCGATTGCATGGCCGGCGTCGAGCAATTTGCGGCGCTGGGCGCGGACGTGGTTGTGGCCATTGGGGGCGGCAGCGCCATGGATACGGCCAAAACGATTGCTCTGCTCGCGCGGTGTGGTGGAACGCCGCAGCAATATGCGGACCACAGAAGAGATTATGCAGATGCGGCGCCCATCGTCTGTCTGCCTACGACGGCCGGAACTGGCGCGGAAGTGACACGGTCCGCCGTGATCACAGAGAGCGGCACACACCGCAAGATGACACTGAAACACGCCGTATTGCGGCCGCGGCTTGCTGTTCTTGACCCGCTTTTGACGATCACGGTTCCACCTGCAGTGACGGCGGCGACCGGGGTTGATGCGCTGGTTCATGCGATTGAAGGTTCCACGTGTACGCTCGCCACCCCCATCTCGGAAGCGTTTGGCCACAAGGCGATGACGGATATCGTCGCGGTGCTGCCAAGGGCGGTGGCGGACGGCAGTGACCTGGAGGCGCGAACAATCATGCTGCAGGGCAGCCTGTTGGCGGGTCTGTGCTTCGGTTCCACCGATGTGGCCGCCGTACACTGCCTCGCCGAGGCGCTGGGCGGGTTGTACGATGCGCCGCATGGTGTTGCCAACGCCATCTTTTTACCTCCCGTTCTGCGTTTTAATGCGCAGGCGCATCCGCTCCAGCACGCTCAACTGGCGCGCCGCATGGAATTTGCGAAAGAGACGGACAGCACAGAGACTGCCGTCGTGAAATTGACTTCCGGAATCGCCCGTTTCACTTCCCAATTGGGTATTCCCCGGTTGCGCGATCTTCCCTACGTCCGCACAGACGACTTTGACCGCCTGGCGGAACTCTCTTTTCAAAACGGGTCCACGCAGAGCAACATTCGACCCGTCACGCGCCATGACTATCGTAAACTGCTTGAAGAAGCGTATGACTTTGAGTAACATTAGGCGAGGGCGACAGAGGGCGTCGAGACACCCAGACGCGCCGTCCTCTAAAGCGAATCCCGGTATACAACACATCTTTCGGAGGGGGAGCGACAGGCGTGTCCTTCACCGTTTCCACGAACAGGGAAACTCATATCCTTCGCATTCACACACAGGAGTCCTTTATACACTTTGATCGCACGGGCCGCTTTTTGCGCCGTATTTGGCCCGACAAAGTCATCCGGCGCGGATTGGACGGACGCATGCTGCAAGTCAAGATAATCCGCAAGGGAAGGAAAACGCACCGCGAGTATTACGATTTGACGGAAGCAGAAAAGGAGACGTTTTTGGCTGCGGTATATCGCGAGGCTATAAATGTTCTACTGGCCCATTACCCCGGTGATCCATGGATCACGGTATTGGAGCGGTGGTCACCCGTTTTGTTGGCCGAGGATAAACAGGCCTTCGCAAAAGTTTACTTGCCGATCAGCATCCTCCCTCCGGATCAGTACAGTTCCCTGGTCATCCAGGTTGCGCACGGTTGTTCATACAACGAGTGCTTATTCTGTGATTTTTATCGCGATCGAAGATTCCATATCAAGAGTATGGAGGAACTGCAAAGGCACATCGGGAACGTAAAGGACTTTTTTGGGGAACGGCTGGCCGACCGCCATGGGATTTTTCTGGCTGACGGGAATGCCCTGATCATTCCGACGCAAAGACTGGAGGCGATGCTCGACTTGCTGGCGATGGAATTTGCGCCCGGCGCGGTTCAATTCAGTACATTTATGGACACATTCAACGCAAAGCATAAATCTGCGCAGGATTTGAAATCCATTTGCGCTCACGGTCTGAGCAAGGTATACGTAGGACTGGAAACCGGCTCCGATCGCTTGCGGACTTTTCTGCACAAGCCGGGAACCGCCGCCGAAGCCGCAACAGCCTTGATTCATTTGAAGGAAGCTGGCTTCCGGCTCGGCGTCATCATTTTGATTGGCGTGGGGGGGCAATCATTTGCCGCTGAACACTTACAGGAGACACTGGATGTATTGAAAGACGTGCCGCTCACAAAAGACGATACGGTATTCCTGTCGCCGTTTGTGGAGCCGAGTTTCCCGGAGTACACCGAGGAGAGCGGTATATTGGGTCTCGCCGCACTTACACAAGAAGAAATAAGCGCAGAAGTGAGCCGCTTTATGCAAAGCCTTCGCGATTTTCCCCCTAAAATCACTCTCTATTCCATACAAGAACATTTGTATTGAATCGAGTAAAATGAATGTTTGTCGCGCGTTCCGCTCACCAAAGACCAAGTATCTTCCACCACATGCCGCCAATCACAAGCCAGATGATGATATCAACTATGGAAACGACGAGGCCTAATGTCCACCATTTCGACTGCGTTACATACCCGGCGCCGAAAAATACGGGAGATGCTCCTGAGCCGTAGTGGGTTGTTGCGGCAAATAAGTTACTAAAGAACGCAAGCAGCAAGGCGGAGAGCATAGGCGGCGCCCCGGCTGTTACCATCACGACCAAAAATGCCGCAAACATCGCACTGATATGAGCGGTATTGCTCGCAAAAAAGTAATGCGAATAGAAGTATACAAGAAGTAAAATGATGGACGACAGAACCCAAGGCATACCACTGACGGAATTTTTTATAAGTTGACCAAACCAGGGAACCAAGCCCAGCTTGTCCAGGTACGACGCCATCATGACCACTGCCGCAAACCACGTCAATGTGTCCCAGGCGCCTTGTTCTTTCTTCACATCATCCCATGTCAAAACCTGCGTCAAAAGCAGGATCGCCAAACCGATAAAAGCGGTTGTCGTGGGATCGATGTTCAAATGGGTTCCAAAAATCCATAAAATCAGAATGAGCGCAAATACGAGCAGCATATACTTTTCTGCTCGCTTGAGAGGTCCCATTTCCTGAAGTCTTTTACTAGCCAGTACAGAAGCGTTCGGCGTTTCTTTAATTTCCGGCGGATACATTTTATAAAGCAGGTAGGGAACGACGAACAGGCTCACGACACCGGGAACAGCAGCCGCAATGGCCCATCCAGTCCAAGTGATGTTCACACCTGCAACATCTTTTGCAAGTTTGACGCTCAAAGGATTCGCCGCCATCGCAGTCATAAACATGGCCGAGGTGATCAGGTCGCCTTGAAATCCGACTATTGTTAAGAACGAACCGATTTTTCGCTCAGTTCCATCCTCTGGTTTGGAACCAAACGATTCTGATAAAGAGCGCATGATCGGAAAGATAATCCCTCCCGCCCGTGCTGTATTGCTTGGTATGGCGGGTGACAGCACCAAATCGCTGAACAAAAGTGAATAGGACAAACCGAGCGTCTTTCTTCCAAATTTCTTGACGAACAGGTAAGCGATTCTTTCACCCAATCCGGTTTTGATAAAACCGCGAGAAATAAAGAAGGCAATGACGATCAGCCAAATCACGGTATTCCCAAACCCGCTCAATGCTTCTTTAATGCTGAGTGTGTTTGTTAATGCTGTGGTCGCGATTCCGATGATGGCCACAGAACCCATCGGAAGCGGCTTCAAGATAAAGCCGATAATCGTTGCGACAAAGATCGCAAACAAATGCCATGCCTGAATGTTTACTCCGGTTGGAGGACGAATGAACCAGAGATCAATACCAACCATTGCTGTGATTAGAAGTGGCGTTAGTCGAACCTCGCTGAGGATTTGTTTTCCGTTATGCAATGCAAATTCACCGCCTATAGCATTTGAAACGCCCAGTTTTTGGATTATATAAAGAATTATTGTTCCTCATAATTCAATAAATATGCCTCTTCGACGTCTGGCATGCCAGAATGCAGAGACAAACCTGTGGACATGCTGGGGCGCATGGACCACGATCGCTGGTTGTCATTTATGTGCGCCTGGCACGGACGTTCTTCATAGCGCAGAGAGACAGTGACTGATGGGATGAATTTCAATATATATAGTTCAGGAAATAAGTGCAAAATAGTTCATCAAGCGCTATACTGGTTGACGTTAGCGCTTTTTAGAGCTTTGTTTTTTTGCGTTTGGACAGTTGTTCCGAATCAGCCGAATAACTTTTTGAGGTCTCCTGGTATGCCTATATATGGTTGTGTCGAACCGATATAGAAAGGATGCATCCCCATCATTCATTACAACGAGTTTCAACAGTACCTGGATACGGACTCACAGCATGCTCTGTTTCAGAGACACCCGGATTCCATCTATATGCTGGACATGGATGGGAAGGTGATCAGGCAAAATCAGGCTGCGGCGAAGCTGATCGGTGAGGAATCACCGAATTGGGCAGGTATGTCCTTTTTTTCAATGATCATTCCGGAACATCGAGAGCTCGGCGTCGTACATTTCAAGCGTTGTATGCAAGGTTGCATAGAGCGCTACGATGCGCACATGCAGACGCCGGGTGGACAACTGATGGATATTCAGGTCACGCAGATTCCGATTGCACTTGGTGAACAGTGGGTGGGGGCGTACACCATATTGCAGGATATGACTGTGTTTCGCGACATTCAACGCAGTCTGCTGAAGAGTCAGGTACAGCTTTCATACTCACAGAAGATGGCGCAGTTTGGCATCTGGGAACTGGATCCCATCTACCGTATGATGAAGTGGTCTGATGAATTATTTGATATTTTTGGATTACACAAGTCTCCGGATGGATCCATTCCAGTGGTCAGCGTGCTGGACATGATCCATCCGGAGGATCGTGCGCGGGTGGAGCAGTGTGTTTCTGGTCAGGCGCAGGAACTGGTTTACGATGTCCAATATCGAATTGTAAGACTGGATGGCAGCGAACGGGTTGTACGCTCAAGACAGGAAGCGATTTACGATGGAAAGTTGATGGGCACCCTGCAGGACATCAGTGAATGGGGGCGGGCGCAGTACAGTGGTCAACAGGCCGACAAACTGGCGTCGCTCGCCAAACTGGCCGGTGGAGTAGCCCATGAAATTCGCAATCCACTTACGAGTATCAAAGGGTTTGTCCGTTTGTTTGAAGCGTCCATAAGCGGCGGAGGATTGGCGAACGCAGCCAGCAATCGGGAAAAATATCTTCAGATCATCAATGATGAAGTGCTGCGAATCGAGCGCATCGTTGCCGAACTGGTCAGCTTGGTAACTGCCCCCATAACTTTGGAAAGCGTCAATCTGGCTGGTTTGTTACAGGGGTTGATCTATGATTTTAAAGAAAAACTGGAAGCATCCAATATCCATGTGAAGACACTTATCGATCCGCGCGCAGTGCTCGTTCGGTGTGAACCTGTGCAAATGAAGCGAGTGCTCGCCAACCTCTTGGAAAATGCGATCGATGCCATGCCGGATGGTGGTATCGCGCGTTTTGTGGCGGCGATATTGGGGGATCAGGTGCAGATTCAGGTGATTGATCAGGGGAGCGGAGTTCCGTCTGATGAACTGCCGAAACTCGGCGAACCCTTTTACTCAACAAAGGAAGGCGGCACTGGCCTGAATCTTCTCATCAGCCGCCAGATTGCCGCACTTCATGGTGGCACGCTGACGTTTGCCAATGAACTGGAGGGCGGCTTCTCAGCCACGGTCACGATTCCCCAGTAAGTGATTCGAGTGAGTGATTCCGGATGCGAATACGCGGATATGCGAATCACTGCACTTGCACTGGACAACGTACCGTGATATGATGCAAAAGTGATTTTTAGCGCGGGGATTGCTGGAGCCGCGGGGATATAGCTCAGTTGGTAGAGCACCTGCCTTGCACGCAGGGGGTCTGCGGTTCGAATCCGCATATCTCCACCATGAAAAAGCCCGTCGTACCAAGGAAAATCGGATGGTCGCCTGTAAATGGCTGCCATCCGATTTTGCGTTTGATCTAGTTTTGATCTAGTTTTTTGCCGCCTGATCTACAAATGGGGTAAAACACCCGTTTTGCCTTCCTGTAATGGAATTATGTCTCATCGAAAAGGGTAACCACAAAAGGGCAACTACCGTCAGATTGCGACGTTTGTAATCGGGCTGCGAATGGCGCCCCAGTATTCCTGAACGCGCACAAACTGCTCATAATGAGCCGCGACCTCTTGATCTTGCCGCGCCAGGACATCAAGCGCGTCGAGAAAACCGGGCTGGTCCAAATAGGCGGCCAAACGAGGCGCCGTCCGCGTAAGATTTGTCCGCACACGGGTCATTTCGCGAAGATAGTTGCTCCGCTGCGTGACGTAAATCAGGAGTGGCTTGTAAGCCACCCATCCTTTCGTGGCGCGCATAAACCTTTGAATTACCCCATCGTCATTCACAAGCACTGGCTCAAGCTGTTTCGGCAGGACGCCGTGTAAGATCGAAAGATAACGGAGAAATCCGTCGTGAAACGTGTAGCACGGCACTCGTTTCACCGTTGCCTCCGCCAATCTCGTGCTGAAGAACGTGTCTTCACCACGCGCTCCGGGCGGATTGTAGAAGGCGGGAATGCGCTCGATCCGGCGCAGATTTAGACCGAGATTCGATCCTGCAACCCATTTGCCCGAGCGTTGCGTCTTGATCTCGTACACCGGTTTGTTGCGAATGACTGCAAGATGCCCGTAGGTCACACCCGGATTTTCGGATAACTTGGCGCGAATCGTATTCCAGTCCAGGGTATTGTTGCTAATCGACTCGACGAATGTCCGCAGATCTTCCTCTTGAAAGCCCTCGTTAAAGTCGTCGATGAAGGGAATCGGGGAAATGTAGCCGGAATGATAGCCGCTCGTCACTTCGGCCCCGGGAAGGTGTTTCAGGTGAGTGCCGAGCACATCTTGCCCGATCCAACTCAGAGTGCCGTGTGAGTTCTTGATGGGAACAATCGGGTATTCGTCGTCCATCCCTTCGTATTTCGCATGCCGAAAACAGCCCGCATGAAATACGCCGCGACACCGACGCTCGTCGGATCGCATGCGACGACAGCACGAATTCAAGCGGGAACAGCGCGCGGTTCCCCCGCTCTCCTTTGGGCTTTCGGTCGCGAACGAAAGTAGAGTGGAGTAGAGGCGATGAAAGAGAGAAGACGCGGTCCGAAATCACTGAAATCAACGACGAAATACCCGTGTTCATCGGCATTGGTCGGTGCTGTTAGGCGTCGTGCTGCTGTCGCTACAAGTGAGTAACAAACCAGGTTGCAAATCCTGTATTTGTTGACAAAGGAAATGCCGCTCTATATGCTTAGTTTGCCTTAATAAATAAATGACGAAACACGCGGATACGCGTGAGATGGGGATGAGCTATTTGGCGATTGTTAAAAACCCAACTGGACAAAAATTGTTTGAGTACTTTATGCGATTTCGCAAACTGAATTGGTGGAATTGGCATGGAGAAAGCCCTAAACCAAGCGATGTCAGGGTCCTGTTTTGTATCAAAAACGGGGTGAAATCGGATCATCAAGGTATGATGGTGTCGGAAATTAGCAGTAGTCTCCATGTATCGTCTCCGACTGTGACGCAACTCGTTAAGAATTTGGAGGCGAGTGGACAAATTGAGCGCACGATGGATGAGATGGATAGAAGGGTGTACCGTGTTCGACTGACAGATAGCGGAGAGGCGACTTGCCAACATGCACGCGATGCAGTTGGTGATGCATTTGAAGGGTTAATTGCTTATCTAGGGGAGGACGAGAGTGAACAACTCGCGGAACTGCTGTTCAAAGTGTTCCAGTATTACAGTGACCATCAAACGCAATTGGCCGGAGGTGATTCCATGTGTTGAAAATGGCAAAGTTTCTGCGACCCTATAGGCAATCGGTGATGATGGTTTTGGTTCTCCTATTCGTGCAATCGTTATCCACGTTGTACCTGCCAAACTTGATGTCGGACATCGTGGACAATGGGATCATCAAAGGGAACATCCCGTATATTTTACGCATTGGGGAGTACATGCTCGGGGTCACGGTGATCGGCGTCATTTGCGCAGTACTGGCTAGTCTCCTGGCTTCCAAGGCGTCGGCCGGATTTGGCCAGATCCTGCGCAGTAAAGTCTTCACACAGGTCGAGAATTATACACTGCACGAATTTGACAAGCTAGGAACCTCCTCGCTTATTGTGCGGACGACAAACGACATCATGCAGGTGCAGCAATTAGTGAACATGATGTTGCGGATGATGGTAATGGCCCCGCTCACCATGGTCGGGGGCATCATTATGGCGGTCTACACCAATGCCCAACTATCGCTGATCATCGTCGTTGTGATACCCATTTTGGCGCTTGCTATCTTCGCAGTTCTCGGACGGGGCATCCGATTATTCAAATTGATGCAGGACAAAGTAGATAGATTAAATCGCGTTTTGCGTGAGAATTTGACCGGTATTCGGGTGATTCGTGCTTTTCACCGCACCGACTCGGAGTCCAGACGTTTTGACGCCGCGAATGCCGATCTGACGGATACTTCCATCACGGTTTACAAAATTATGGCTGCGTTAATGCCTGTGATGATGCTCGTGATTAATTTTTCAACAGTGGCTATTATCTGGTATGGGGGTATCCGGATCAATAACGGTGACATGCAGATCGGCAATTTGATGGCGTTTTTGCAGTACGTGATGCAGATCATGTTTTCCGTCATGATGGTGTCCATGATGTCGTTCCTGATTCCTCGCGGGCAAGCCTCTGCCGTGCGCATTAACGAAGTGCTTGATACGAATCCAGAGATTGTAGATACGAAACAAGTGAAACAACCCGATAGTCGAAAAGGCTATGTGGAGTTTCGCAATGTGACGTTTAGTTACCCTGGTGCAGAGGAACCCGCTGTTTCCAATATCTCCTTTCATATCGATCCGGGCGAAGTGACGGCGATCATCGGCGGGACGGGTTCGGGCAAGTCGACGCTGGTTAGTCTTATTCCCCGCTTCTATGATATTGCTAGCGGGAGTATCCTGGTAGATGGCGTTGATGTGCGGGACATGTCGCAGGCGAGTCTGCGATCACGAATCGGTTTGGTGCCGCAAAAGGCCGTGTTGTTCACAGGAACGATCGCGGAAAATATCCGCTATGGAAAGGAAGACGCTTCCGCCAAAGAAATTGCGCATGCGGCCGAAGTGGCTCAGGCGACAGAATTTATCGCCGACATGAAAGAGGGCTTTGATGCCGTTATTGCTCAAGGTGGCGCCAATGTATCCGGGGGCCAGAAGCAGCGACTCTCGATTGCGCGTGCGCTGCTTAGAAGACCGGAAATCTACCTATTTGACGACAGCTTCTCAGCGCTCGACTTTAAGACCGACGCCAAGCTACGTGCTGCGCTAAAAAACGAAGTAGCCGATGCAACCGTCCTGATCGTCGCGCAGCGAGTCAGCACGGTGATGGATGCGGACCGGATTATCGTGGTGGAAGAGGGGCGCATTGCCGGAATTGGCGTGCACAGAGAACTTATGAAGACTTGCCAAGTATATAGGGAGATTGTATCTTCTCAACTCTCCGAGGAGGAAAGTGCATGAGCAAGGACCGCAAGGAAACGCCGTCATATGGACCGCCCGCAGGGCACGGAAGGCCCGATGGATTTGGACCACCGGGTGGAGTGGGGATGCCGGTACAAAAGGCGAAAAACTTCAAAGGCACGCTCATGCGGTTGCTCGAGTATTTCAAACCGTATCGCTTCCGACTGCTTGCCGTCTTCTTGGCAGCAGTGCTGGGCACCGTCTTTAGCATCATTAGCCCAAAGTTGATGGGCAATGCGACGACAGACCTGTTCGATGGATTCCTGTCGAGGGTCCGCAGAGTGCCGGGTGGGGGCGTTAATTTCACGCAGATTTTCCATATCGTCGTGTGGTTGCTGATCCTCTACATCTTGAGTTCGTTGTTCAGTTACATTCAGCAGTATATTATGGCGGGTGTCGCGCAGAGTGCCGTGTATGAGTTGCGCAAGCGAGTCATGGATAAGCTCTCTCGTCTACCCGTGAGTTTTTTCGATGCTCATCCACACGGCGATATTTTAAGTCGATTTGTCAATGACTTTGACAACATCAGCAGCAGCTTGCAGCAAAGTTTGGCCCAACTTATCACGTCGGTGATCACATTTGTCGGTGTGGTCATCATGATGCTGACGATCAGCCCGCTCCTGACACTGGTTATTGTCCTGACATTGCCACTTAGCTTTGTCGTGACTAAAGCGATCGCAACGCGTTCGCAAAAGTACTTTGTGACTCGGCAAAAGTACCTCGGTGAACTAAATGGCCACGTCGAGGAAATGTATACGGGCCACACGATCGTCAAAGCATTTGGGCATGAGGAAAGATCGATCGCCACGTTCAATGAGATCAACGAGCGACTGTATGTGGCCAGTTGGAAGGCCCAATTTGTCACTGGGATCATCATGCCACTGATGAACTTTATCAGTAATATCGGGTATGTTCTCATCAGTGTGATCGGTGGGATACTCGTTACAAATCGGGCGATTCAAATCGGGGATATTCAGGCGTTTATTCAGTACGCTCGGCAGTTCTCGCAGCCGATCACCCAGTTATCGAGTATTTCAAACGTCATTCAATCGACCCTGGCATCGGCGGAGCGCGTGTTTGAGTTGCTCGACGAACCAGAAGAAGTTCCGGAAGCGGCTGCTGCGACCGTGATCGATTCTCCCCGCGGAGATGTCCAATTTCAACACGTCGACTTTAGCTATAAGGAAGACGCTCCACTCATTACCGATATGAATATTGACGTCAAGCAGGGGCAGACGATTGCGATTGTTGGACCGACAGGCGCCGGAAAGACGACGCTGGTTAATTTGCTAATGCGCTTCTACGAGGTGAACGGCGGTCAAATTACTATCGATGGTACGGACGTCACGCAATGGAAACGCGGCAATCTGCGTAAGTTGTTCGGTATGGTGCTACAAGATACGTGGCTATTTAACGGTACGATCCGCGACAATATCGCATATGGACGTGAACACGCTTCTGAACAAGACGTGGTGCAGGCGGCGAAAGCGGCTCACGCGGATCATTTTATTCGTACGTTGCCGGAAGGATACGACACCCTGTTAAATGAAGAAGCCTCCAATATCTCACTTGGGCAACGACAGTTGTTGACGATTGCGCGCGCCATCTTGGCGAACCCGTCCATTTTGATTCTGGACGAGGCGACAAGCAGTGTCGATACGAGAACGGAACTGTATATCCAGAAGGCCATGAAGGAACTGATGGCAGGGCGCACCAGCTTTGTGATTGCGCATCGACTTTCGACAATTCGGGAAGCGGATTTGATCCTTGTCATGAATCATGGAACTGTGATCGAGCAAGGGAACCACCAGGAATTGCTTGAAAAAGATGGCTTCTATGCAGACCTTTACAATAGTCAGTTTACGGGTGGGGCGGCGGCGAGTGCTGTGTTGACGGCGTAAGGCAACCGATGTGGTGTCAACCTGGGGGTCTGGCTGCAAGAGGGGGTGATCAGCTTAAGCCGAATTGAATGGGTTCGGTATTGTATATGGCTGTTCAAGGCTTTTCAATCTTCGGCGAGTCCACAGGATCGAGGGTTACATCAATCTGACAGCGAGGAATCGGTGCGTGCGATTCTCTCTGTTTCGTGGGGTGATCCTTTGCAAACGCTCAAGTTCAACAGCTAGTCATGGTGTCACCTCAACGAGGCTACGCCCTCAACCCGTCCGGAAAAATCTTGGCCACTCACTCCGGCGCCAGCTATTGGACCGATATTAGTCCGCACACATTGTTACACACTTTAACGATCTTTGCCCACCGGTCTGGACTGCATTCCGCTCTGCGAAAGTTGAGTCATATAGAAGTAAATATGCAGCCGCAACAATATACAATTTTTCTGATCCTTTGTGAAAGAAGCCGATGACTGACGCTTACATGGCGGAATCACACGTTTTCATCCCTCTATTTCATTCCTGGGCATCGTTGACAACACAAAATATGCCATGTATATTGACATCACCAATCTCCCTGCGTAACCCCAAATGATAATGGCGGAATTGTAGCGTGAAATTGGTGCTGACATGCAAGCTTGACCACGATGAACACGGGCTATGCGGTAGGAAGGGAAACGGCGTACCAAAACGCCTACAGAGGAGGCTTGGATATGTTCAGAAAACGTTCCAGGCATGTACGAGTAACCAGAATAGTGACCTTTGGTAGCATTTCGGCTGTACTCCTGTCCTGTCTTACTGTACAGGGAGTAGGTCACGCACAGATCACAAATGGCAGCGTCGTCCATTCACATCCGAGTCATACCGTCAGTCACCGTGCGTTTCAAAAGACGTCTCCTAAGAATCCGTGGAATCCTGATCTGGTTGGCAGGCGTTATAAAATGACGTATGAAACGGTGGATGGAGTGTCAGAGACCCTGTATGTATTTGAACCAGAAATACCGGTGTACAAGCAAGCTCCTGTGGTCGTTTATCTGCATGGCGGATTTTTGATGCATGGGAGTGCGGTCATCGGCTATGACAATCAGAATTATAATCCGCACGATTGGATTATATCGCACATTGAAGCAGGGCTTGTTTCACACGGGTTTGTATTTGTGACGGTGAACTATCGTTTAGCCCCTGCTTTCAGGTGGCCCGCACAACTGATAGATGCGAAAACGGCGATTCGTTTCTTGCGGGCCCATGCCACAGAACTTAACATCGACCAGAATCGCATAGGTGTCATGGGAGACAGTGCAGGAGGCGGACTGGCTAACTTTGTGGGGTTGACAGGTCGCCTGGCTGGCTATGATCAAGGTCTCTGGAGTAATCAATCAAGTGCCGTGTCAGCGGTCGTCGATATGTTTGGCCCCTCGACGCGCAAACTCTTTGCCCTCCATTGGTTGAGCACTCACGGAGATAGTCCTAATCCGGTTTTTGGCTTGTATACACCCTATACGATCCAAAGGGAGAGTGCCATTAGCTATACTGGACATCACGATCCCCCTTTTCTCATACTCCAAGGCAAAAAAGATACTGTCGAACCCCCCTATCAATCAATTGAACTGTACAGACGCTTACTTTCGATGGGAGATCGTGCACAACTGATTTTGATTCAAAATTCACAGCATGAATTTCATGCTGTTGGGGGTCCTCTGTGGCCCACTATCCCGATGCTTAGTCAAGATGTGATTTCATTTTTCGAACAGACTCTAGCTGGTTATCGGTTGTATACGGGTAGCTAAAAGGGCGATGGGTATTCAGTGCATCGCGCCTGGCCCCTATAGTGGCCCTTATTCGATCGGAACAGACTACGAATCGCTCTTCACTCAGGCTTGACGGGATGACCCGTCTGTTTGGCGGAATGTTTCAAGCGGTAATCAGAAACGCCCGTCGCCAATTGCCAGCAACCCTACACGGAACGTGTGATTTGGATACTCTGAATCGTGAATTTGCGGTTATCTATTTCGTTGCGGCACCGTAGTCATGTATAAATTAAAACCGTGGTGGCTGATAAATGATTGTCACAGGTGCAGTTTGCCCTCCGCTCGAGGGGCGAGAACGAGAAGGAAGGAATCGGCCACCATAACAGGATCGCGTTCCACGCCGAGTATCACGTCGTCCTGTTGAGCCACACCCAAAACGAACCCTCCGTGCCGTGAACGCACTTCACTGAGAGGCAGCCCAACCCATTCCTCTTTTATGGGCCACTCCTGAATGCAGTACGCGTCAGAGTTCACGCTGCGTAATAAGAGTTGTGCAGCGTGAGGCGCCTCCAGACTCTTGGCGAGAGTATGGCCGAGCAGGTCGTCTGTGGAGACGGTGAGGGGGATGCCCAGGTCATGCAATGCTCTGGAGACTTTTTCTGAACGTGTGCTCACGATCAAAGGGAGATGGGGAGCCAAGTGGCGTACCGTGATCGCAATTTCAAGCACCTCGCCATCTGTCTGAGCAGTGTCCAAGGCCTGTTTGGCGGTTGTAATATGAGCTCGTTTCAGCAGACTTTCCTCCGCTGGGTCGCCTTTGATAAGTGGAACGCCAAGAACCATGCTGTATATGCCTGTGCTTGGGTTTACGATTCTCGTGGTCACAGTCGTGCTATGATGGGAGTGTAGCACAATCGTTCAGGTGGAGTTGACATTGTTGTGACAGGTCGGCGTTCAGGCCTGCTTGTGGGCATATTTCGCAAGCGTGGCTGGATCATTTTGTCGGCGGTTGGCGTGGTCTGCCTCTGGCTTCTTCTTTATAGACAATGGAATTTTGAAACAGAACGGATCGATTCGGCCCGCTTTGCATTACAATGTGTCCTTGAGGCAGTCCATCAGGTCAATGTCCATCACACGCTGCTGGCGCTCCGTCTGGTGGGCGCCGCGAGTGCCGCTTTGGGACAAACAGCCCTTCCGGTCGCCCTCTCCAGCATCCCTGCACTGGAGCAGACGGCGCTCGCACGAACTGTACCAAATGCCTTTGCTTCCCCCGAAATGGATTTGGCCGTTACCTGGCTGCTGGCATTGCTTGCGATCGTGAGTCTGCATATATGGAAAGAAAGAACAATCGGAAAGATTGCGCAGGAACAGGAACTGCTGCGCGATAAACTCTTGGCGATCTCGGGAGGCTGGATGCTGGCAACCGTGAAACCGGGCAGTGTGCGGGAGGTCGTCGCAAACATCCTCGACCAGGTCATCCGCTATACCGACATTCGCGCCGTGGACATTCTTCGCGTGACCGACAAAGACCGCACATTTGGTCTGCGCTCCTTTTGCAGCGGCGGCGCATCGCTCCTGCGCGATCATCGCGACATCCCACGGGCGCTCCTCCAGTCTCCCTACGGATCCTTGCAACAGGTCATGGAGACGCGCCGTCCTTTTTTCAGCGGAGTCCACGGGGAACTGGGCGCCATCTTGCCCGGCGTTCGTCTTCCCAGTGTGGCCGTCTATCCTCTTGTGGATCGCGATACCGTGTGGGGCGTCATGCTTCTGCAAGGGCAGGGAGCCCACTGGAATGCGCAACTTGAGGATCTCATTACGATCGTTGCCAAGGAAATTGCGATTCTCCTTGCCTATGGAGATATGGAGGAGCATGCGATCAAGGCGGCCCGTTATCAGGAAATGGACCGCCTGAAAACGGAACTGCTGGCCAACGTGTCACACGAACTGCGCACCCCGTTGGGACTGATCCGGGGCTATGCGGAAACACTGCTGTATAAGCGTTCCCATTTGCAACCGGATCAGGTGGCGGAATTTACACAGGTGATCGTGGACGAAAGCGCGGGACTGGAGACTCAGATCGACAAGTTGCTCAAGATGTCCATCCTGGAGACGGCTGGCGCACCCGTGAGGTGCGTGCGTTTTACACTGGATCAATGGCTGCCAAAAATCCGCCGCCGCCTGTTGACCAATTCACGCATCAGTCTGATCACGGAGGGCGATTCGGAGATCGACGTCAAAGGCGATCCAGAACTGCTGCTCGATGCGGTGTCCAATCTCGTGGAGAATGCCGTCAAGTACTCCTTCGGCCCCATCGACATCATCATCTCGACACTCGCTCCTTCGTTGCGCGTGGCAGTCGTTGACACGGGACCCGGCGTGCCACAGGCCGATCTGACCCAGATATTTGAACGCTTCTATCGCAGCGGGGTCCATGCGCAGTCCGAGACGCGGGGCTCCGGGTTGGGGCTCAGCATCGTCAAAAGCATCGTCGACGCACATCACGGGTTTGTCTGGGCGCGCAACCGCTCCCCTGGATTTGAGATTGGATTTGAATTGCCGCACATCTGATGCATTGGGGGCGCGTGGACATGAGCAGCACGGAGGTAACCGTTCTGGTTGTCGAGGACGAAGAAAAGTATCGCCGACTCCTGGTGACCAATCTAAAACTCGAAGGATATGCAGTGACCCCGGCTGCCACTGGGCAAGAAGCGCTGCAAGTTTTATATGAAAGGGAACCGGACCTGATCTTGCTCGACCTGCGCTTGCCGGAAGTTGACGGTTTCGAACTGTGTCGGCGATTTCGCCAGATCACGTCCACTCCCATCCTTGTCCTGACGGCTCTCAACACGGAGGCCGACTTGATTCACGCCCTTGATCTGGGCGCGGACGACTATATGACAAAGCCATTTTCCCTACAGGAACTGCTGGCCCGCATTCGCGCGCTGATTCGCAGAAGCCAGAGCATGGTTGGCGAAGAAGATTTCAAGTGCGGCCAGGTGCGCCTGATTCCCGGTCTGCGAGAAGTGGAGGTGGTCGATCACAGGCATCGGCTGACGCCCACGGAGTGGCAACTCATGCGCGAGTTGATCGTCCATTGCGGGAAGGTATTGACCCATGAACATTTGCTGACGAAGGTATGGGGCGCGGAGTATCGCAACGAACACGAATATCTCCGGGTCTACGTGCGCAGGCTGAGGTCCTACATTGAGCCCGACCAAAAGCGGCCAGTCTATCTCGTTATACACACGGGCGTCGGCTATATCCTGTATCCGACTCCTCATGAAGCGAAACCTTGACTGACACTCGCTTATTCACCAATAGTACAGCGAATTCAATATCGAAGTGATCGGCTGTACAGCCGATGCGCGAAACTTTGCGGCATGCATTACTCAAATTCCGGGTGATGTCGTGAGAAGTCGTGTGAGGTCGTGAAAAAGACGGATGAAAATCCGTCTTTTTCACTTTATTTTTATATCCTGTGATCTCCTTTATACGGACCTGTTCACGCCTTGCGTTCTATACTTGCAAAGGGCCAGAAGATGGCGGGAGGTGGTTGTGGATATGGCAGACATGTATATGATCGTGTTGTTTCTCGGCAGTTTCTTGGTTTCCTTTGCGCTGATGCACTATCTCGACAAGCTGTGACAGGGGAGGTTTTACGATGGAGAACTGGGTGTTGCTGGTTGTCTCAGTCGCTGTGATGGTGTATCTGGTCATCGTCATTGTCCGACCAGAAAAATTCTAGCGCCATAAGGAGTTGAGTCTGCTTGTCGCTGTCCACTATTGTGACGTGGGCCGTTGTGATCGGAGTGTTCCTGCTCACGATCAAACCGCTCGGCAACTACATGGCCAAGGTGGTCACCTTCCAACCCACGGTGTTGGATAAACCCTTTGGCTGGATGGAGAATGGTATTTTTCGTCTGATCGGCGTCTCGCGAGACAGCAACATGTCCGCGAAGCAATACGGTCTGGCGTTTGTGGGCGCCAACCTGCTGTGGGCCCTGCTGGCGTATGTCGCCCTGCGGTTCCAGAACTTCCTGCCGTTCAATCCACAACATTTCGCAGGACTGAATCCGTATCTCGCCTTCAACACCGCCGCCAGTTTCACCACCAACACCAACTGGCAGGCCTATGCCGGCGAGAATACGATGTCCTATTTCTCGCAGTTCGGCGTGCTGTCGTACCTGCAGTTTCTTACGCCTGCTTCTGGCGCCGCCGTGGGAATCGCATTTATCCGCTCGTTGTCCGGGAGAAAGCTCGGCAACTTCTTTGTCGATCTCACCTTGGTATGCACCCGCCTGCTGCTTCCACTCGCTGTCATCGTGACTCTGATCCTGGTGGGGCAAGGCATTCCAGAGACGCTCGGCGCGTACATGAACGTTCACACACTGGGCGGCGCCACGCAGGTCATCCCGCGCGGACCGATCGCCAGTTGGGAAGCGATTGAGCACCTGGGTCAAAATGGCGGTGGATTTACGAACGCCAACAGCGCCAATCCGTTAGAAAATCCCAGCGCGATTTCAAATATCGTGTTGACGATCGCGATGGGCCTCATTCCGGTGGGATTCTTCTACTTCTTCGGAGCCATGACCGGCAAACGGAAGCTGGCGTGGACTTTGACGGCTGTGGCGGGCGGTTTCTTTCTGATCATGTTGGCGCTCACCTACTTCCCGGAGGCCACAGGGAATCCGATCGTGAACTCGCTCGGATTGGCCACTCATGGAAACATGGTGGGCAAGGAATTGCGCTTTGGCATGGGGGGCACATCCATCTTCGAGACGGGAACCATGGCGTTTACGACTGGCTCGGTGGCCAGCGCCCACGACAGTTTCCTGCCGCTGTCCTCGCTGAGTTTCTTCATCGGCATGTTTCTCAACATGGTATTTGGCGGCAAGGGCGTCGGCTTTCTCAATATGGCGATGTTTGTCATCATCACCATCTTCCTGATGGGGTTGATGGTGGGACGCACGCCAGAATTTCTTGGCAAGAAGATCGAAACAAAAGAAGTCACACTGGCTTCCATCGCATTCTTGATTCATCCACTGCTCATTCTGGCCGGAACGGCCCTGGCCGTTCACACGTCTGCCGGGTTGCAGGCCATTCACAATCCAGGCCCGCACGGGTTGAGTGAGATCATGTATGCATTTACGTCGGGCGCCGCCAACAACGGCTCCGCGTTTGCCGGTCTGAATGCGGCGTTGCCGTTTTATGAGGCGGCGATCGGCGTCGTGATGATCATCGGCCGCTATGCGTCGATCATGGCCATGCTGCTGCTGGGGCAGTCTCTGCTCAACAAGAAAAGCGTTCCCGAGACATCGGGCACGATGCACACGGATACCCCGCTGTTCGCCGGAATCCTGTTCGGGGCGATCATCATTCTGAACGCACTGACTTTTTTCCCGATCATGGCGCTGGGCCCGGTGGCAGAGCAGTACCTGATGATGGCACACCGGTTGTTCTGATCAACAGGAGGCGAGTGATACCGCATGGCTAAGACAACGAACTTGCGATTGGGCCGCGATAACAATTTGCAAGTGATTACGGACACATTTCGAAAACTGAGTCCTGTGGAAATGTTCCGCAACCCGGTCATGATGGTTGTGGAAGTCGGCACCGTGGTGACCCTGTGGTTTACCATCCAGGCTCCCAATCCGGGCAGTCGGCTGTACAACGGGCTGGTTACGATCATTCTCTTTCTCACTGTGCTGTTTGCCACATTTGCGGAGGCGTACGCGGAAGCGCGCGGTCGGGCGCAGGCCGATTTCTTGCGCAAGACCAAATCGGCCACAAAGGCCAAGATTCTCCGCGCCGACGGTAGCTATGAGCTGACGGATTCGGGTCAATTGCAAAAAGGAACACATTGTTTGGTAGAAACGGGGGATCTGCTTCCGGGAGACGGCGTGGTTGTCGAAGGGATCGGATCGGTTGACGAATCGGCCATCACCGGCGAATCTGCACCTGTGGTCAAAACGGTGCAAGACAGTGTGACCGGGGGTACAACCCTGATGTCCGACCATCTGGTGATTGAGATCACGGCCCATCCAGGCGAATCCTTCCTCGATCGCATGATCGCCCTGGTGGAAGGCGCAAAACGGCAAAAAACTCCGAATGAAATTGCGCTGTCGGCGCTGCTCGGCGTGCTCACGCTCATCTTTGTGCTCGTGGTTGTTACACTGGCGCCCATAGCGGGCTATTACGGACCCCGCGCGACGGATACGACCACTCTGGTGGCGCTTCTCGTGTGCCTGATCCCAACCACGATTGGCGCTCTCCTTTCGGCGATTGGCATCGCGGGAATGAATCGCGTGTCGCTGGTTAACGTGGTGGCCAAGAGCGGGCGAGCGGTGGAAGCCGCCGGCGATATTGACACGATCATTCTCGACAAGACAGGCACGATTACCGTTGGCAATCGCATGGCGACAGAGTTTTTCCCAGTGGCGGGCGTGACCTTGGGGGAACTCGCAAGCGCAGCGCTCCTCTCCTCGCTGGCAGACAGCACGCCAGAAGGCCGGTCGGTCGTGGAACTGGCGCAACAGACGCTGAAACTGGCGGAGTTGCCCAGTGCGAAAGGGGAACCGATTCCCTTTTCCGCCCACACGCGCATGAGCGGCATTGATCTGTCCGATGGCCGGCAGATTCGCAAGGGTGCTGTCAGTGTCATCAAGGAAATCGTTCACGGTTCGCAAACCGAACTGGAACAGTTCTCGGAGCAAGTGGCCCGGCAAGGAGCGACTCCGCTTGGGTGCGCGATCGACGGTCGGGCGCTTGGAATCATTTGTCTCAAAGACGTGGTCAAACCGGGTCTCAAGGAGCGCTTTCGCGATTTTCGCGAGATGGGTATTCGAACCATTATGGCAACTGGCGACAATCGCATTACTGCGTCCGTGATTGCCGAGGAGGCCGGCGTTGACGATTTTATCGCGGAGGCCAAACCGGAAGACAAGATTGCGCTGATCCGCAGGGAGCAGTCGGAAGGCAAATTGGTGGCGATGACCGGCGATGGAACCAATAACGCCCCCGCGCTGGCGCAGGCAGACGTTGGAATGGCGATGAACTCTGGCACGATGGCCGCCAAAGAGGCGGGCAACATGATCGATCTCGACTCGAATCCGACCAAGCTCCTTGACACCGTGATGGTGGGCAAACAGTTGCTCATCACCCGCGGTGCATTGACCACGTTCTCGATTGCCAATGACTTCGCGAAGTACTTTGCGATTATCCCGGCGATGTTTGCTTCTGTGCCGTTGCTGCGTGTGCTGGGGTTATTCGGGCTTGCCTAGAAAAGACGGCGCAGAAACGGGAGAAACAGGAGGAACAGTGCAATGAGGATGATCAGACCGATGATCGGGGTATCAGTTCTGCTGTGGGTTCTACTGGGTTTGGCATTTCCGCTTGCGATGACAGGCATCAGCAATCTGGTCATGCCGTATCAGGCGCAGGGAAGTCCGGTCTATCTGCATGGGGTGCTGGTCGGAGCCGCGCATGTGGGGCAAAATTTTCAACCGAATCCCAACTATTTTTGGGGTCGACCTTCTGCAACCGTTTCGGTCGCGACGGGGAAACCGAAACCCTACAATGCGTTTAACTCCAGTCCGAGCAATACCGGCCCCACCAACGCTCAGCTACTGGCAAACATCAAGGCGCGCATCGCTTATCTGATCAAGACGACGCCAGGTCTGCGCACAGGGCAGATTCCGATCGACCTTGTGGAGACTTCCGGCTCCGGTCTCGATCCTGACATCAGCGTGCAGGCAGCGCTCATTCAAGTGCCGCGAGTCGCGCTGCACACGCATTTGAGCAAGGCGTTCCTGACACAGCTGGTGAACGACAATGTGCTGGGGAAGGATTGGGGCGTGGTGGGCCGTTCGCGCATCAATGTTCTGGAGTTGAACCTGGCGCTATATAAGGCGTTGCACGGGTAACCGTGCATGTCATCGTGCAGTGTGCTGCGGGCAGTGCAGCGGGCAGCGGACTATCAAATGGAGCGCTGTCCGCACCGCTGCGCTGACACGCTGTGCGCTCTAATAACACTTTTGCAGCGGCTGTATGCCCGGAGGCCATAGCAGCCATGCAACGACTCCTACGCGGCGCGGCAACAGAGTAACGTAACTTCTGACTGGTTTTGAGGGGGGTGAACGTATGATACGGCACAGGCAAGCGACAGAGCAAAGTCGCTTGTGTGTGGCGCCTCTCTCTAGCAGGCGGATCAATAGTACTTCGTGCATTCGTGCAGTGACGAGGTTGATCGGAGCGATGTGCTGGGGTACAGTTAATCAATGGTGGCAGAGTCAAGCGCTTTGGGGAGTAAAGGACGGTAGGTTATATTTCTTTGGCGCCTCACATGGAAAATGAGGGGGATAAAACCCATGGTTCAGATTCGTAAAATAACAAAAGATGATTCGGAGAACTTTCTTAATCTGTGTATGACTCTAGATCATGAAACGAAATTTATGCTGCGGGAGCCTGGCGAACGCGAGGAAGATTTGAATGGGCAATCTCAGCAAATAGAACGTGTTCTCCAGAGCGGACACAGCATGATTTTTGTTGCGGAGGAAAACAGGAAATTAGTGGGATATCTTGGCGCTTACGGTGGACAATTTCGTAGAATACGGCATAAGGTTCATATTGTTATAGGAATTATAAAATACTTTACATGTATGGGTATTGGAACTTCGCTGTTCAATGAAGTGGAAAAATGGGCAAAAGATGCAGGTATTCATCGTCTTGAACTGACCGTAATGAGTCACAACGATACAGGGATTGCGCTTTATAGAAAAATGGGATTTTCTACCGAAGGAGTCTCTAAAGATTCAATGTATGTTGACGGCAAATACGTCGATGAGTTCTATATGGGAAAATTATTGCAGTAAGTCTGGACAAAATGGATGACTATTGCGAATGGGCAGGAAGGTGACGCCACGGTCGGATTCAATTTGCAGGAGGTGCATTTTGTGAAGTGGTATAAAGCATTGAGTACAAGACGCCGATGGTGGCACTATTTAATCGGAATTGTTGTGGTTGCTGTATGCCTACTGGCGAACAAGTTCACACCTTTCGGGTATACATGGTATGGCGGCGGTTTGTTAATCGCTATAGCCTCCATCGGCGGTAATTGGCTGCTGCGCAATAACAACGATTCTAAATGACAAAACAGCGTTTTCGGAAGTTTTCCTCCTTGCGCATAAGGGCGCGCAACACGTCTTGTTCAGGCAACATTGCACCAACGATTGGATCTGTTCGCGCCGGATAAAATTTGGATTCAGACGCCTGTTTCCCGGATTCAGAATTAAGATAAAACAGCCATAGCTGATAGGGAAAGGTTGTTGACGGATGGCCAAGTTCAGTTGGTCACATATTCAGACTGCGGAGGCTTTGGAACAGTCCCGCTCGATACGTTTTCAGCCAGAATGGCGTCCAATTCTTCTGAACTACTTCGGACTCTCCCATGATATGAATGTTCTCGAAGTAGGGTGTGGACCGGGTACACTGGCGCTATATCTGGCAGAGGGTATTGCACCGGGAAGAATTATCGGGGTCGACTTGGATGAGGTATTTATTGAGATTGCTAAAAATAGGGCTAAGCAAGCTGGTGTTTACGACGTGTACTTTGTTGTTGGAGATGCGTATAACCTTCCCTTCGATGACCGCTCATTTGATGCTGTTGTCAGTTATACCGGCATTGGTGTACTTGCTGATCCAGAGCTGGCAGTCCACGAAATGCTTCGTGTTTGTCAACCCGGCGGCGGCATTAGTATCGCAGAAGCAGTTACGAATCGCTTTGGAATTCACTTTCCAGGCATTGATTTCGTTGCAGAGGAAGAGCTTTTCCCCGGATCCAAACGATATCATGAGCTCATGAATCGCGTTCATGCGGTAGCTGTTAACACACCAATTCCAGGTGTAGGAAGTAAACGATGGACGGTACAATCACTCTTTGGATTGCTGGGTCAACTCGGTGTAATTATGCTTCGCTTTAATGCGTGGGGATATGGGTCAGCACCAGATGATGCACGTGTTTCACTTGAGCAACAACAGAATTTTCGGTTGGCAGAATACAAATCACAGAGGCGATTGTTAGAAACTTTACGGGATTCCAGCCAAGAATCTCCCAGTGTCAGTATTGAAGAATTTAATGAACTGACCGCGCTTACCGATGCGCGCTTCGATTGGTTGAGAGACCACGCTGCGTACGACTGGGAAGCAGGGGTGTCCATTGTGGTATCAGGCATCAATGCTGTGACTGGTTGAGAAGATATTGGAGTCTGTCGATACAACTCACCACATGAACGTGTTCAAGGAGCCACTCCAGTCAAATAAGAGAGTAAGGCGTGCAGTTGCGCAGCGTAATATTTCTGTGTTAAACTACGTCCAGCTTATTGAACTGTGGATTTTCAGCCCTGCAACCGGATTCCGGCGTTCAGGCAGCAGTGTACACCGTTCCTCGATAGCTCAGCGGTAGAGCATCCGGCTGTTAACCGGAGGGTCGTAGGTTCGAATCCTACTCGGGGAGCCATTTTTATGGAGTGATGGCCGAGTTGGTCGAAGGCGCTCGCCTGCTAAGCGAGTATACGCTGTTAAGGCGTATCGAGGGTTCGAATCCCTCTCACTCCGCCATCCGTTTCAAAACAGTTGCTCTTGTGCTCCGTTGATTTATACCGTATACTTCCCAATAACTCACATAGCGCATGAAGAACGGCAGCAGTACCCGAAACGGCGGATCAGAGAATTGGCGGCAGGTGCGAGCCAAGACCGTATTGATCGGGGAATCTCAGTCGGGAGTGATCGGGTGGTCTCCGTATCGACCGCAAGAGCGAAGGGGTCTGATCATCCAACGTCTGGGTGATTGCTGGGTTCCTTAAGCAGGGTGGTACCGCGGGTAACTCTCGTCCCTGATTCAGGGATGGGTTTTTTGTGTACAGTCACACGCAGTTGGTTCGGGAAAAAGGGGGTCGCCGCAGTGAAGGTGGCAAGCGCAGTCTATGAAGCGAAAGAACTGGAGAAACGCTGGCGAAACGCGTGGGAACAGCAAGGGAAACACCGTGCTGCGGACAATACGGCGCGTCCAAAGTATTATTGTCTTGACATGTTTCCCTATCCGTCAGGAGCGGGTCTCCATGTCGGACATTGGCGGGGCTATGTGCTGTCCGATGTGTGGAGTCGCTACAAGCGCCTGAACGGGTATGAAGTGCTGCACCCGATGGGGTGGGACGCGTTTGGTCTGCCTGCGGAAAACGACGCTATCAAAAAAGGCATTCATCCGGCTGTCGGCACAGCGCGCAACGTCGCCAATTTCAAGACGCAGTTGCAGCGCATGGGCGCCATGTTTGACTGGAGTCGGGAACTGAATACCAGTTCACCCGAATATTATAAGTGGACGCAGTGGATATTTTTGCAACTGTTTGATATGGGGCTCGCCTACCGTAAGGAGATGCCCATCAACTGGTGCCCAAGCTGCAAGACGGGTCTGGCGAATGAAGAGGTGGTGGACGGGGGTTGCGAGCGCTGCGGCACGCCGGTGACCAAGAAAAACTTGAACCAGTGGATGCTGCGAATCACTGCGTATGCGGATCGTCTGCTGGATGACCTCGATAAACTGGAGTGGCCTGAGAAAGTCAGAAAGATGCAGGCGAACTGGATCGGCAAGAGTGTCGGTGCGCGCGTTCGCTTTGCGGTGCCCGCGCTGGGTGAACAGATCGAAGTGTTTACAACGCGTCCTGACACGCTGTACGGCGCGACCTATATGGTGCTGGCGCCAGAGCATCCGCTAGTCAGCGTGCTTACGACGGCTGGCCAGCGCAGCGCAGTCGAGCAGTATGCAACGCAGGCGCTGGGAAAATCGGTATTGACAAGGCAGATTCAGGATAAGACCAAAACGGGCGTATTTACGGGCGCATACGCGAGCAATCCCCTGACCGGTCAGGACATTCCCATCTGGATCGCGGACTACGTTCTGATGGACTATGGCACGGGCGCCATCATGGCGGTGCCCGCGCATGATGAACGCGATTTTGAATTTGCCGGGGCGTTTTCACTGCCTGTTGTACAGGTCATTGCGCCAGGAGACCACGCGACCGGCGGCGTCGCTTCTGACACGTCGGACGCCAGCATTGCCGGAGACACTGGAAACTCTGGAAACTCTGGTGGCGCCAGCGCCGCTGACGAACTGACTCAGGCCTATACGGGGCCGGGTGTGCTGATCAATTCTGGAAACTATAGTGGACTGTCCGTCGACGACGCAAAGCGGCAGATCGTCGCAGACCTGGCGCAGTCTGGAATGGCGGAGGAAACGGTCACCTACAAGCTGCGCGACTGGGTGTTTGCCCGTCAACGCTACTGGGGGGAACCGATCCCTGTTGTACACTGCGACACCTGCGGTATCGTGCCGATTCCGGAATGTGATTTGCCTGTGCTGTTGCCGGATGTGGAGCGCTATGAGCCCACCGGAACGGGGGAGTCGCCGCTGGCGGCCATCGCGTCTTTCGTAAATACGACGTGTCCCGCATGCGGCGGCCCTGCGCGGCGGGAAACGGATACCATGCCGCAGTGGGCGGGTTCCTGCTGGTACTTTTTGCGCTTTGCGGATCCGCACAATGACCGAGAGCCATTTGCCCGCGACAAAGTGGATCACTGGCTGCCCGTCGATATGTACATTGGCGGCGTCGAACATGCGGTGCTGCATCTGCTGTATGCGCGTTTCTTCACCAAAGTGCTGGCCGATCGCGGCGTGATCGGGTTTGACGAACCATTTACACGGCTGTTCAATCAGGGCATGATGACACTGAGCGGCGCCAAGATGTCGAAGTCAAAGGGCAATGTCGTCAGTCCGGAAGAACTGGTGGAGAAATACGGAACGGACACGCTGAGACTGTACGAACTGTTCGTCGGTCCACCGGAAGTGGACGCGGAGTGGAACCCGCGCGCCATCGAAGGTGTGCACCGCTTTCTCGGCAAGACGTATCGCCTGATGATGGAGGCGGCGCCGTCCGCGGCAAAGGCGGAGTCGGTGGAACTGGCGAAACTGCGTCACCGCTTTGTCAGGCAGGTGACGGAACGGCTTGAGAGTTTTCGCTTCAACACGGTGGTCAGCGCCTTCATGGAATATGTGAGCGCGTTGCAGGGTGCGCCGGAGCAGCCTGACCGTGCGACGCTCGAAACGCTGGCGGTGTGCATCGCGCCGCTGGCGCCGCATTTGGCGGAGGAATGCTGGCAGGCCCTGGGGCATCGCGAATCGGTCTTTGATTCTTCATGGCCCACTGTCGATGAACGCTTTCTGGTTGACGACACGGTGGTGATCGTCCTGCAGATCAACGGTAAGGTGAAGGAGCGCGTGACGATTCCGCAGGGAGCGGACGAAGCCTATGTCACGCGCGTCGCGAGTGAACATGTGGGTTTTCAGAACGCGCTCGCCGGCCGCAACATCGCGAAACAGATCTATGTACCTGGTAAACTGTTCAATGTGGTCGTACGCTAGTCGGTCGTACGCCAGGCGGTAGTGAGGGCGGGGGGGAACGGTTTGAAATTCGCAAAAATGCATGGCCTGGGGAACAATTATATCTATATCAATCTGTGGGAAGAAATGCTTGCGGAAGAGGAGTTGTCTCCGCTTGCCAGTGCGGTTTCCAATGTCAATACGGGAATCGGATCCGATGGACTGATCACGATGGGACCATCCGTTGTTGCCGACGCCAGAATGCGCATCTTCAATGAAGACGGCTCCGAGGGGGAGAACTGCGGCAACGGTCTGCGCTGCGTTGGAAAGTATCTCTACGAAAAGGGCATCGTCGCGGGAGAGCGTCTGACGATTGAAACCAAAGCCGGGTTGATGCGTCTTGACCTGCACGTGAACCCGGACAAACTGATTGTCGAAGAAGTCACGGTCGACATGGGCGAACCGGGATTGAAGCGCCGTCAACTGCCCATGCTGGGGGGTAACCCGGAGGAAACGGCAATCGAAGCTGTGATCGACGTCGCAGACCGGCAGATTGTATTAACCGGAGTGTCTATGGGAAATCCGCATGCGGTGCTGTTTGTCGATGACGCGACGCAAGCCGATGTGTTGGGCGTTGGGCCTGCGATCGAGCGCCATGCGCTGTTTCCGGAACGGGTCAATGTCGAATTTGTCAGTATCAATCACAGCCGTGACATGGACTTTCGCGTCTGGGAACGGGGATCGGGCGTGACGATGGCGTGCGGAACGGGCGCCTGCGCCGCTGTTGTCGCAGGGGTTCTGACCGGCCGTCTGGAACGCGGCGAGACCGTGGCGGTCCATCTGCAGGGCGGTGACCTGCAGATCGCGTGGAATCATGATGGACACGTCTATATGACAGGCCCTGCCGCGTGGATCTGTGAAGGTGAGTGGCGGGCAGAGCAAACGCAGGCGGGCGAGTGAAGCGACTGGCGCCCTATATCGTGTTGCTGCTTGTCAGCGCCATCTGGGGCGCCCATGCGGTTGTGGGCGCTTCTGTGATTGCCGCGCTCAGCCCGCTCGCGCTCGCAACCTGGCGCTTTACGCTGACAACCGTGCTCTACACGCCTGTGCTCGCAACGGCGCTGCGGCGCGTGAGAACGCTGTCCGGAGGGGACTGGGGGCTGCTGCTGGCGGCAAGTCTTTGCTCTTCTGTGCTGTATCCGCTCTTTTATTATCAGTCTCTGACGACGCTTCCCCCAGTCGAATCGCTGTTGATTGTCAATGCGGCGCCTGTTCTCGCCGCGCTGTTCGGGTTTCTCCTTTATCGCGAAACGCTCTCGAAAGGTCAGGTCCTTGGTCTTGTGGTTGCGCTCGCGGGCGTCGTCATCATCGCTTCACAGGCGGCCGGGCGCGGCGCACAGAGTATGGCGGCGATCAGCGACGCGGCGATCGGCACCGCCGCCTTTGCGTTGTACACAGTGCTGTCGCGCCGTCTGTTCAGACGGTTGCCGCTCTTTGATGTGCTCGCTCTGACAGCGCTCCTGGGAGCGCTCATGCTGTGGACTGTGCTGGTCGCCACACGGACGTTTTCCGCTGCGACGGCGCTCCCCGCTCTGAATGCGCACGAATGGTTCGCCCTGCTCTTTATCGTGATCTTTGTCAGCACCATCGCGTACATATTGTACGGCTACGGACTGGCGCGGCTGTCCGCAGGCGTTTCGGCGGCCCTGACCTTCTATCCGCAGGTTGTATTTGCCGCGCTGCTGCAGTGGATCTGGCTCGGTCGCGCAATTACGCTGATCACCGTGGCGGGCGGCGCGGTGATCCTCGCCGGCAGCGTTCTCATGCAGCGATTTGCGCGTTAGGACCTCATAATTTAGTATTTAGATGTATGTTTTTATATTATTTCGAAAAATGACGTCAGCCGAAGTTGAGGCCATTGTGCGTGAGATGGACCAATTCGGTGATCTTATCCCTGTCTATGAACCGTCAACTGATGAAGAAGATGAAATGCCTTGGAACAGACCACAGGGGTTGTCTTCGCCACAAATTAATACCTTCATTCGCATGGCTGCTTTTCATAATCCCGAGTTCTATCAAGCTCAAGCAAACCGAATGCCGATATACAATAAGCCGCGGGTGATTGATTGCTCCGAGGAGTTGCCCCAGTATATCGCCTTGCCCAGAGGCTGCCAAGAGGAAGTCGTTCAATTGCTGCAGTCTCAAGGTGTTCCAATGGAAATTGAAGACAAGCGCACTCCGGGAACGCCGATTGACGTGACATTTCAGGGCCAACTCAGGGTTGAACAACAGCAAGCGGTTCAACATCTATTGAAATACGATATTGGCACATTATCTGCAACGACTGCATTCGGAAAGACCGTTGTAGCGGCATGGATGATTGCATCACGTGCGACGAGTACGTTGATATTGGTGGATAAAACGCAATTGATGGAGCAGTGGATGGAGCATTTGTCATTATTTTTAAATGTCCCCAAATCCAACATTGGGGCGATCGGCGGTGGTAAACAGAAACGGACTGGTTGGATCGATGTTGCTCTATTTCAGAGTGTCTATGTCGATAAAGAGATCAAGAGTTTTGTTGCGGAGTATGGACAGGTGATCGTGGACGAATGCCATCACGTTTCTGCAGTCAGTTTTGAGCAAGTGTTGAAACGGGTGAAAGCAAAATATGTGCTTGGGTTGACGGCGACGTTAACACGCAAAGATGGGAAGCACCCCATCGTTCTGATGCAGTGCGGCCCAGTTCGTTTCAAGGCAGACGCCAGGATGCAAGCGAAGACGCGGCCTTTTCAGCAAGTGATCATCCCCAGATACACCGATTTCAAGGTGCTGGAAGCGGGTGGGGAGATTCCGATTCAACACCTGTATGCTCAGTTGTCGCAGGACGAATCTCGCAACGATCTGATCTTCGATGATTTGTTGAAGGCATTGGACAATGGCAGGTCACCGATCCTCCTGACGGAACGGATTGCTCACCTGGAGTATTTTGAAAATAGGCTAAAGGGTTTTGCCAAAAACATCATTGTACTGCGGGGAGGCCTGGGTAAAAAACAACGGAATATGATACAGGAACGTATCCGTTCGATTCCAATGGACGCAGAACGGGTGATTTTAGCCACCGGTCGATTTGTTGGAGAAGGCTTTGATGATGCTCGTTTAGATACCTTATTTCTGGTCATGCCAATTTCGTGGAGGGGAACACTTCAGCAATATGCAGGACGGCTTCATCGGTTATATGAACCGAAGCGGGAAGTCCAAATTTACGATTACGCGGATACATCCGTGCCAGTCCTGGCACGGATGTATCAGAAGAGGCTAAAGGGATATGAAACGATGGGGTACAAAGAACGCAAAACCCGCGTTACGGGACCAAGTATACCAATATCCGACTGTGCGGGCATCGGTTCGATTCGTGATATTGATTACAAGCATGAATGGCGGATCAGACCGGAAGACTCCTGCTGGAACCATGTAGACGCCGACTGAATCCCGCCCAGAGCTTTCCCTCGATCAATCCGCTTGAAAAGAAATCGAACTGGAGCCACCAGTGTGCACTTCGTCACAATCCGCTGGACTGGATGGGTATATTCTGAACCTGTTGCTCCCTTGATTACTCAGCAGCAACAGGGTGAAAAGCCCAGGTGAAACCCATTTGAGGAGGAATTCCCGTGAGCGAAACGTTCGCCGCAACCGTCAATGCGACGGAGTACCCACCGTCGCAAAAGCACAAAGTCATTTTTGAAACGTTCGACACATTGCAACCCGGACAGGCCATGCTGCTTGTCAATGACCACGATCCAATGCCGTTGCGCTACCAGTTTGAGTTGGAACGGCCCGGCATCTTCACTTGGAACTACATTGAACAGGGCCCGCAGACTTTCCGCATTAAAATTGAACGAAAACAGCAATGATTGCCCGGATGATATGGCTCCCTTTAGGCCACATCGCACACGGTTATCGGCGCGTATTCGCCATCCATGACGCAGATGAGCGCCTGCGGCATGTGGTGGGGTCTGTCCGCACTTGTTCTCTTGGTGAAAAATGGCGTTCCTCTCAACCCCGTCAATCGGGAAATTGCTGATGACGGCTATCTACAAATCAAGCCGCAGATATTGACGGGAGAAGAACTTCTTCCGCTTGCCGCCCATGACGCCGCTCTTGAAGAAGGGGAATTTCGCTTCTCATACGAAGGGAGGTGATCCTTGTGCGAGTCCTGCGAATCACACCGCGCGGTTACTGTTATGGGGTGGTCGGAGCCATGAAGATTGTGCAGGAGGCAATTAACGATCCTTCCTTGCCGCGACCGATATTCATTATCGGCATGATTGTGCATAATCGTCAGGTTGTCGACGCGTTTAACGACAAGGGCGTGATCACACTGGACGGCGCCAGCAGGCTGGATCTCCTCGACCAGGCTGAGTGCGGCACGGTCATCTTCACCGCGCACGGGGTATCACCGTCCGTCAAACGACGCGCCGCAGAACGTGGGCTGCGGGTACTGGACGCCACATGTCCCGACGTGACGCGAACCCACGATTTGATTCATGATCGGGTTGGCAAGGGGTATGACATCATTTACATCGGTCGCAAAGGCCATCCGGAACCAGAAGGAGCCGTTGGCATCGCACCGGACAACGTGTACCTGATTGAAACCGAGTCCGATCTCCATGCGTTGGCGCTGGACAACACGCACATCGCGGTGACAAACCAGACTACGCTCAGCCAGTGGGATACGGCGGAACTCATCAAAAAAGTGAAGACAAAGTATCCGCAAGCGGAGATTTACAATGAAATCTGCATGGCGACCCAGTTGCGGCAGCAGGCCGTGGCAGAACAGGCGCGCGAAGCAGACCTGTGTATTGTCGTCGGCGACGCGCGCAGCAACAATTCGAATCGTCTGGTTCAGGTGGCGCAGGAATTTTCGGACACCCCCGCGTATCTGGCGCAAAATGTCGCCGCTGTGAATCTTGACTGGCTTATCGGCAAAAGCACTGTCGCCGTCACGTCTGGCGCTTCCACTCCCAGCGTGATCACGAAGGCAGTGATTGAATACCTGGAACAGTTTGACGAACGTGATCCGACAACCTGGGATCATAAGGACAGGGATGCGCATACCCGCATTTTGCCGAAATCGTCTGCACCCGCAATCCCTCGTTCTGTCGTGCGCTGAACGGGGGATTGGAGCGGTTTCGGGAATACGACTT
>Ga0080006_1160957_pt1 | contig 129805 bp, 134 predicted proteins | sample RS3BMetagenome_FD_69209 | JGI IMG/M metagenome (GOLD analysis project Ga0080006, IMG submission 69209) | Ferric oxide microbial mat and aquatic microbial communities from Rainbow Spring, Yellowstone National Park, USA - RS3B (SPADES... ...
CCCAAACGCCGGCGAACATCCTGTGGGATGGTGACCTGTCCCTTGCTTGTGACGCGCATGAGGTAAGGGTAGCAGCAGTAAGACCAAGCAGTATTACCGTTGTGGTCTAGCTCCCAGAAGTGCCTCAGGCTGACCGCGGGGCTAACGAGTCCGGCGCGAAAACAAGCCATGCGGGTCGCCAAGGCCAAGGGTCGTCTGCCGCACGGCGCTCTTCCCGCTCGGTGGTGGGTGCGGCAAGCAGGGGATAGAACGGCTGGTGAATGCCTCGACGACGGCATGGGATGTTGTTCGCAATGCCTGTGGTACCTGAGGTTGCAGTGTCCCCCTTGACGTCGTCGCCTATCCTTACTTGAAGGAAGTAGTAAGGAGTTCGTTGATGGACGCTGCCGCTAAGCTGACGTCAAAGGGGCAGCTGACCGTCCCGAAGGCAGTGCGGGATGCGCTCGGCCTCAGGGAGGGCGACACGGTCATCTTCCGCGTCGAAGGCAATCGAGCTGTGCTGGCGCGGACGCCCGACTTCCTCGCCCTTGCCGAAACGGTTCGGGTACCGGCGGCCAAACGCAACGTCGCGTGGGATGAGGTGATTCGCCGCACGAGGGTTGCTCGAGCTGCACACCGCCGTTGACCGCGCTTATTGACACGAACGTCCTTGTCCGGCATCTCACCGGCGACCCGCCTGAGATGGCGGCCCGCGCGACTGCTTACCTGCGGACCGCGCGAGAGTTACTCCTGACCGACCTCGTCGCGGCTGAGACGGTGTATGTGTTGGAGTCCTTTTACCAAGCGCCCCGCGGCAAAGTTGCCGAAGCGCTGAGATCACTCATCGCCTTCGACTCCATTGTCTGCGTTGATCCGGCACTTCTTTTGCGGGCGATCGAGGTCTACGAGACTGACCGGATTGACTTCGCGGAGGCATACTTGGTCGCCTGCGCCGAGACCACCGGGATCAGCAAGGTAGCCTCTTTCGACCGGTCCATCGACCGCATCAACACGATCAAACGGATTGAACCACCGCCGGTTTGACTTTCAAGCGCTCTCGCGGCTACTGCTGCGCGGGTGTATGTCACAAGGTAAGGCGGCGATGGCTGTTCCCGGCGCCGTGCTTGTCCTCGCGTTGCGCGATTTGCCACGGCTGAGCGGCTCGCTTGCCTGCCGGCGTTGAACCCTCCGGTGAGGATGTGCAATCGGCATCCCTGATTGCGGCGACCTTATGGGGGTAGATTCCCGACTTGCGACTTATGTCAGGTATCTGTGCCGTAGGACCGATTCCTAAGCGAACGTGAATCCACTGCGAGATTTGTTGCGATTTTTCGCATTGGCTTCACGTTCGGCGTAACCGGATGGGGGTAGTTTCCCGACGTGTCGCCTACCTGAGGTTGCAGTGTTGAAGCTGTACAAGCGACAGCAACACCGTCTCGTGCGGGGCCTGCGCGAGCGCGGGAACCTGCTGGCCAACCCGGCCGCCGCCCGTTCCGAACGGTCGCCGGCCGCCGACCGCGCCGAACAAGCTGCCCGCCCGCTTGTCGATTGCTTGGACACCTAATTACACCTGGCAAGCCGGCGTCCGGGTCCCGAGCCCACCCGCGACATCATCGACGCTGCTGCTCGATCAGCCGCCCGACACCGGTATTGCCGTCCGCTGCCCGCCCTGACCGACCCGCTCCAAACCGCTTATCGCGCCGCCGGGTGCCGAGGGCGGGAACTGGCATGGATGACGCGCGGAACGGGTGTCACTCTGCTTCTCGACGGTAGTGCGGCGCGCCTCCTTGTCATCGAACACACGTTCGCATACTGTGGCCGGTGTTCGACGGCGAGACGCTGGTCAGGCAATTTGTCGGAGTCCGCCTTTAACGTTGCGGCCAACTGATCGACAACCGGTCAAGTGAGAACAACGACTACACCGAGAGGTAGCACCATGGCACAAGCCCCAGACCGCGAAAAGGCCCTCGAACTGGCACTGGCCCAAATCGAGAAGAGTCACGGGAAAGGTTCGGTGATGCGCCTCGGTGACGAAGTGCGCGTACCGATCTCGGTCATTCCGACCGGGTCGATCGCGCTGGACGTCGCCCTGGGCATCGGCGGCCTGCCCCGCGGCCGCATCGTGGAGATCTACGGCCCGGAGTCCTCCGGTAAGACCACCGTCGCGCTGCACGCGGTGGCCAACGCCCAGGCCGCAGGCGGCATCGCGGCGTTCATCGACGCCGAACACGCGCTGGATCCCGACTATGCCGCCAAGCTGGGTGTGGACACCGATTCGCTGCTGGTCAGCCAACCGGATACCGGCGAGCAGGCCCTCGAGATCGCCGACATGCTGATCCGCTCGGGTGCCCTGGACATTCTGGTCATCGACTCGGTGGCGGCACTGGTGCCGCGCGCCGAGATCGAAGGCGAGATGGGCGACAGCCATGTCGGGCTGCAGGCCCGGCTGATGAGCCAGGCGCTGCGGAAAATCACCGGTGCGTTGAGCAATTCGGGCACTACAGCGATCTTCATCAACCAGCTGCGGGAGAAGATCGGGGTGATGTTCGGGTGCATGAACTATTCCACCCGGGTGACGCTGGCCGACGGAACCGCCGAAAAGATCGGCAAGATCGTCAACAACAAGATGGACGTCGAGGTGCTGTCCTACGATCCCGACAGCGACCGGATTGTGCCTCGCAAGGTAGTGAATTGGTTCAACAACGGGCCAGCCGAGCAGTTCCTGCAGTTCACCGTCGAAAAGTCCGGTGGCAACGGTAAGTCGCAGTTCGCGGCGACACCTAACCACCTCATTCGCACACCTGCCGGTTGGACCGAAGCCGGTGACCTCAACACCGGAGACCGAGTGCTTGCCGCAGAACCGCACCTGCTCAGCAACCAGCAGTTCCAAGTGGTACTGGGGTCATTGATGGGTGATGGGAACCTGTCGCCCAATCTGCGTGACCGCAACGGTGTCCGCTTCCGGTTGGGACACGGCGCCAAGCAGTTGGAGTACCTGCATTGGAAGACCGCGTTAATGGGCAATATTCGACATGCAGTGCGGGAAAACACCAAGGGCGCGAGTTTTGTCGACTTCACTCCGCTGGCAGAACTCGCTGAATTGCAGCGCGCGGTGTACCTCGGAGGCAGCAAGAAATTCTTCTCCGAGGAATATCTCAAGGCGTTGACGCCGCTAGCCCTGGCCATCTGGTATATGGACGACGGCTCATTCAGCTTGCGTTCCAAGGGATTACAGGAACGCACCACCGGTGGTAGCGGGCGCATTGAGATCTGCGTCGAGGCCATGAGTGAAGGTACGCGAGTGCGGTTATGTGACTATTTACGCGACACTCATGGGTTAGATGTTCGTCTGCGTTCTGCCGGCTCGGCCGGCAAGGCGGTGCTGGTGTTCTCCACGGCGGCGACCGCGAAGTTCCAAGAGATGGTGGCGCCCTATATGGCACCGTCCATGGAATACAAGCTGTTGCCGCGGTTCCGTGGTCGGAGTCAAGTGGTGCCGCAATTCGTCATACCGACGCAGCGGTTGGTGCCGGCTCGGGTGCTGGATGTGCATGTCAAGCCGCACACCCGGTCGATGAATCGATTCGACATCGAGGTTGAAGGTAATCACAACTACTTTGTCGATGGAGTTATGGTGCATAACTCACCCGAAACCACCACGGGTGGAAAGGCTTTGAAGTTTTACGCGTCGGTGCGTCTGGATGTGCGCCGGATCGAGACACTCAAGGACGGCACCGATGCGGTTGGTAACCGCACCAGGGTCAAGGTCGTCAAGAACAAGGTGTCTCCGCCGTTCAAGCAGGCCGAGTTCGACATCCTCTACGGCAAGGGCATCAGCCGGGAAGGCTCGCTGATCGACATGGGCGTCGACCAGGGCTTCATCCGCAAGTCCGGTTCGTGGTTCACCTACGAAGGTGAGCAGCTGGGGCAGGGCAAGGAGAACGCCCGCAACTTCCTGATGGAAAATGCCGACGTGGCCAACGAGATCGAGAAGAAGATCAAGGAAAAGCTCGGCATTGGGGCAGTGGTGACCGATGGTTTGACCGATGACAGCGTATTGCCCGCCCCCGTCGATTTCTGAGCCATCTCGCGAAGAGCAGGCGCGGGCGTTGTGCCTGCGCTTGCTCACCGTGAGGGCGCGGACCCGTGCCGAGTTGGCCGGCCAGTTGGCCAAACGTGGATATCCCGACGATGTCAGCACCCGGGTGCTGGATCGGTTGGCTGATGTCGGTCTGGTGGACGACGTCGACTTCGCCGAGCAGTGGGTGCACTCCCGGCTGGCCAACGCAGGAAAAGGCAAGCGCGCGTTGGCCGCTGAGCTGCATACCAAAGGTGTCGACAACGAGGTGATCGCCTCGGTGCTTGGCGCCATCGACTCCGACGCCGAGCGAGACCGCGCCGAGGCACTGGTTCGCAAGAAACTGCGACGGGAAAACCTTGGCGACGACGATCTTCGGTTCCGCCGACGACTGGTGGCGATGCTGGCCCGCCGCGGATACGGGCAGACGATGGCCTACGACGTGGTCAGCGTTGCGTTGGCCGCCGAACGAGAACGCCGACGGGTCTAGGTCGACCGAACCACGACTGGAGATCAGCCGCCAAACCTAAGCGTGATCAGCAGGCCGATCAGCGCGATCACACCGGCCAGCAGCATCGCTGCTTTGGGATTGCCGAAGTTGAGCGTCCACCCCAGGCCGAACCGGCGCGGAACGAGCAGCGCGTGATCTTCGCGGTTGATGTAGAAGAGGCCACCCCACCAGAGTGTGTCGTCGTCCCGGTGGGTCAGGCCGGTGTCCTCCTCGCCTACGTCACGAGCGCGGTTATTGCTGGCAAGGACAACGACGGCGATGAGGACGGCGGCCAGGATCGGGACCACAACCACCAGCGGCGCCCACGACGTGACCGTCCCGGTCCACATCAGCAGCGACGAGCCCAGCATGCCCAGGTCGATCATTGCGACAAGCCCGAGCAGTGCCTTGGCGCCCAGCGACATGTACTCGCGGTGCCAGCGCGCGGAGCCCAGCGGGTGGGCCGGGTCGAGATCGGGCCGGCTGCTGCGAAAGATCGCCGCCGCGATGCCCACGAGCAGCGCGGTCACGCCGACCTGTACGAACACCAATGAGAATGCGGTCCCGACCGACTTGGCGACCAGTCGGTTGGGCACGCCCTTAGCGCTGTAGTGCACCGCGAGTATCTCGGGCATCGACGGATAGCTGATCACGCCGATCACCGCCGTGACGACCGTGACGATTAACGCCGGTGCCAGCCAGAGCCAGGGAAACCGCGGCGGATCGGTCCGCAGTTCGGTGTCCACCGCGACGCCTTGATGCAAACCCTCGTACCAGCCCCCGGCGGTCTTGGCGGCACGGATCCGGTGGTTCGCCAGGAAAAAGCAGCCGTACCAGATGCTGAGGAGCACCAAGACCGACAAGGGCAGCAGAAATGTCTCGCCGGTCACGACGTAGGTCGTGACGCCGACACCGATGGCGACGATGCCCCCGAGAAGGACCCGCAATCGATAGATGCGGGTCTGTCCGACCACCGTCGGGTCGCTGGCACGCGGCGCCGGCACCCGGACCCCGAAGGGCACGGTGGGACTGTTGATCGAGGGCAGCGCCAATGCTAGTACGAGCATCAGTCCTGACAATCCGAAGCTCACGGCGATCGCTATGGTCATGGCGTTTCCTCACGCTGGGTGGCACCGAACGAATCAAGCACCGACCGGCAGGTCATAAGAACCTCCTGAGTCGGTAAACCTTTGGCGACGGCTTCGGCCAGCAGCGTCCGTGCCCGGGCCGTCCAATCCGCACGGAACTGCGAGTCTGCGGCCGTCAGAGTCACCACGGCGCCGGTCTTGCGGTTGAGCCGGATCAAGCCCTGCTGACGCAGTAGGTCGTAGGCCTTGTTGACGGTGTGAAAGTTGATCCCGAAGTCCGCCGCGAGCACCCTGGTCGCTGGCAACGAACTGCCCTCGGTCAGCAAGCCATCGGCGATCGCCTCCAGGACCCGGTCCCGAAGCTGCTGGTAGATCGGCACCTCGCTGGTCAGGTCGATGTTCAGGATCACAAAACCAGCCTCCCTACTTTGCTCTATATGTTATAGAACAAACAAATAAAATCGGCAACGCCGGAGTTGCGCGATCGCGCATGCGCCGCACGGTCGGTCCAGCTCGGAGCGACTGCGCTGAACCGGACACCCCCCGGTCGCCGTACGATGACCCAGTGACGTCTACGGTGGTATCGGATGCAGCGCCCGCAGCGGCACCGCTGTCGTCGCAACGCACCTACCAGGTCCGCACCTACGGATGTCAGATGAACGTCCACGATTCGGAACGGCTGGCGGGCCTGCTCGAAGTGGCCGGCTACCGGCGAGCGCCCGACGGCGACGAGGCCGACGTGGTGGTATTCAACACCTGCGCGGTGCGCGAGAACGCCGACAACAAGTTGTACGGAAACATCAGCCACCTGGCCCCGCGCAAGCGAAGCAACCCCGACTTTCAGATCGCGGTCGGCGGATGCCTGGCCCAGAAGGACAAAGACGAGGTGCTCCGCAAGGCGCCGTGGGTCGACGTTGTGTTCGGCACCCACAACATCGGGTCGTTGCCCACCCTGCTCGAACGGGCCCGCCACAACAGGGTCGCCCAGGTGGAGATCGCCGAGGCGCTGCAGGAATTTCCCTCGGCGCTCCCGGCCGCCCGCGAATCCGCTTATGCTGCTTGGGTTTCCATCTCTGTCGGGTGCAACAACAGCTGCACGTTCTGCATCGTGCCGTCCCTGCGGGGCAAAGAACTGGACCGTAGCCCCGACGACATCCTGGCCGAGGTGCGCTCGCTGGTAGCCGACGGCGTTCTGGAAGTGACGCTGCTGGGCCAGAACGTCAACGCCTACGGGGTGTCGTTCGCGGACCCGCAACTACCGCGCAACCGCGGCGCTTTCGCCGAACTGCTCACCGAATGCGGACGCATCGACGGACTGGAACGGGTGCGGTTTACCTCGCCGCATCCGGCCGAATTCACCGACGACGTCATCGAAGCAATGGCCCAGACGCCCAACGTCTGCCCGGCGCTGCATATGCCGCTTCAGTCCGGGTCGGACCGGATATTGCGAGCGATGCGTAGGTCGTACCGCGCCGAGCGCTACCTCGGCATCATCGAGCGGGTGCGTGCGGCCATGCCGCACGCCGCGATCACCACCGACGTGATCGTCGGGTTTCCCGGCGAAACGGAAGAGGACTTCACCGCCACGCTCGACGTGGTCCGGCAGGCCCGCTTCGCCAACGCCTTCACCTTCCAGTACTCCAAGCGCCCCGGCACCCCCGCGGCCGAACTCGACGATCAAGTGCCGAAAGTCGTCGTGCAGGAGCGCTACGACCGACTGATCGCACTGCAGGACCGAATCGCGTTGGACGAAAATCGCGCCCAGATCGGCCGGACGGTCGAATTGCTGGTGGCCACCGGAGAAGGCCGCAAAGACAGCAGCACCGCGCGGATGAGCGGGCGCGCGCGCGACGGGAGGCTGGTGCATTTCACGCCGGGTGAGCAACCGGTGCGCCCAGGCGACGTCGTCACCACGACGATCACCCGCGCCGCTCCGCATCACCTCATCGCCGACGGCGACGTGCTGAGCCACCGCCGCACCCGTGCCGGCGACGTACACGCCGCCGGCCGACGTCCCAGACCATTGAGCCTGGGTATACCTGCGGTCGGACAGCCCGCCGGCGCAGTAGAACCGGCGGGGTGCGCGCGATGAGCGGCAACGAGGCGGAATTCGACGCCTTCCGCGATGACATCGAGGCGGCCGAGCGACGTATCGCCCGCGAAATCGATCCGGGCTCAAGGGCTTTGGTTGTCGCCATCTTGGTGTTCGTGCTTATCGGATCGTTCGTTTTGCCGCACACCGGCGAGGTGCGCGGGTGGGATGTGCTGTTCTCCACCCACGGTGCCGGCAAAGCGGCGATAGCCTTGCCGTCACGCATATTCAGTTGGCTGACACTGGTTTTCGGCGTCGGATTCTCGATGCTTGCGCTGCTGACCCGGCGCTGGGCACTGGCCTGGATTGCGCTGGCGGGCTCCGCGGTGGCCAGCGTCGCCGGGCTGCTGGCGATCTGGTCGCGGCAGACGGTGGCATCCGGGCATCCGGGCCCTGGCATCGGGCTGATCGTGGCCTGGATCGCGGTCATAGTGCTGACGTTCCACTGGGCGCGGGTGGTGTGGTCGCGCACGATCGTGCAACTCGCCGCCGAGGAACAACGCCGTCAATCCGCAGCGCAGCGGCAAGCGCGGACGCTCTTGGAAGGCCTCGATGACCCGCAGCAGCCCAAGCCCAACGGCAAGGCGGGTTCGAGCTAACGCCTGCGGGTCAGCGCCTCGGCCGCCGCGTCAGCCCACTGCCGCCACTGTTCGGCGTTGGCTCGGGCCTCTTCGGATTCCTTGCTGCGGCCCGCCGCGGCGGCCTTCTGCGCCTGGCGTTCGTACTGTTCGGCGCGTTCACGGAACTGGTCGGCACGTGCCTGCGCTTCCGGGTCAGGTCCGGACACCTCGGCGGCGTCGCGCACCTTCTTCTCGACAGCGCGCAACCGTCGCTCGAGGTCGGCAGACTTTTCCCGAGGAACCTTGCCGATCGCGTCCCACTTGTCGCCGATGGCCCGCAGCGTCGCCGCCGCCGCCTGGTGGTTGCTCGTGTCGATCTTCTCCGCCTCCGACAGCAGTGCCTCTTTGGCAGCGACGTTCGCATGGAATTCGGCGTCCCGCTCGGTGGTGGTGGCGTTGCGGGCCTTGAAGAAGGCGTCTTGAGCTGCTTTGAAGCGCGCCCACAGCGCGTCGTCGACGTCGCGCGCCGCGCGCCCGGCGGCCTTCCACTCGACGAGGAGTTTGCGGAATTCGGCGCTGGTGGGGCCCCAATCCGTCGAGTCGACCAGCGCTTCTGCCTTGACGCAGAGCTTCTCCTTGGCCTCGCGGGCACCGGCCCGGTCACGGTCCAATTCCGCAAAATGCGATCCGCGCCGCCGGTTGAACGTCTCCCGCGCCGCCGAGTAACGCTTCCACAGCGCGTCATCGGTCTTGCGCTCCACACCGGTGATCGTCTTCCATTCGTCGAGAATCGTGCGCAGTCGGTCGCCAGCGGCCTTCCACTGCGTCGAGGTGTTTGCCAACTCCTCGGCCTCGGCCGCCAAGGCATCCTTGCGTGCGGTCTGGGCGGCGCGATGCTCGTCGCGACGAGCGCGGTCGGCCGCGGCGGCTTGGTTGGCACGCTCCGCGATGGCGGTGAGACGAACGGCCAGGGCGTCGACATCGCCGAGGACGTGGGCGCTCGGCAGCATCTCGGCCAGCGCTGCGGCCGAGGCTTTGATCTTGCGGGCATCGCCGGTGCCGGCGTTCAGGCGTTCCTCGAGCAGCGTGATTTCGGTGCTGAGGTCGTCGAATCGCCGTCCGAAATGGGTGAACGCTGCTTCGGTGGCACCGGCCTGCCAGGAGCCGATAACACGCTCGCCGGCTGAGCTGATCAGCCACACCGTTCCGTCATCATCGATACGACCGAACCTGTGCGGGTCGCTGACCGGCGCTGACACCACCGGATGGGCAGGGGAACGTGGGGTCGGCATGGGACCTGGTCGTGGTCCCGGCCTCGGCGCGGACCTCAATTCCCGGGATTCACTGCGCGGCTCGTCAGGCGTCATGAACTGCCATCACCTACCCTCCGTGCGGTAATTGACCGCACACCTGCCGCGCACAGCGGCGCCGTCGATACGAGGTACGGCACGTCCGTACTCCACCAGTATTCAAGCAGCTTGTTGCGCGAAGCGTCCCGAGTTGGCGGCGCAGTGCCTTGGGGTCGGCTGAGATCTGGCGGGTGACGACGTGTGATCGGCGACGCGCCGCCCTTAGGCTGATTGGCGAAACCTTGGATGAATGGGCGGCGAACGATGTCGAAAGCGGAGTTGGCGGCACTGCTCGCGCTGTGCGCTGCTCTGGCATCCGCGATCGGCGACGTGATTCGGCAACGCTCGGCTCAGGAGGTCACCGACAAGCAGGTCGGCCACCTCGAACTGTTCAGGCTGTCGGTACGCGACCCGAGGTGGTGGATCGGCGGCGCGGGTGCTGTGGCCAACTACAGCCTGCAGGCCGCCGCGCTGGCGCTGGGCTCGGTGCTGATGGTGACGGCGCTGCAGGTGACCTCGCTGCTGTTCGCTCTACCGATTTATGCCCGCCTGGCGCAGCACCGGGTGACCCGCTGGGAATGGACATGGGCGGTGCTGCTGGCCGGCGCGCTGGCGGTGTTGGTGACGGTCGGCGACCCCGGTGCCGGGACCGCACGCGGTTCGATGCGTAGCTGGCTGGCGGTGGTCGCGGTGCTGGTTCCGGTGCTGGTGTTGTGCGTGCTGGGCGCGCGTATCTGGGCCGGCACCACGGCCGCGCCGGTCTTGCTGGCAGTGGTGTCCGGGTCGTCGTTGGCGCTGTTCGCGGTGCTGACCAAAGGCGCCGTGGGGGCGGCGGCGGGTGGCCTCGGGGCATTTCTGCGCGCACCCGAGTCCTATGGCCTGTTGCCGGTCGCGCTGGCGGGGATGATTTTTCAGCAATCGGCGTTTCGCGCCGGGGCGCTGACCGCGTCGCTGCCGACGGTGACTGTGGCGAAGCCGATGGTCGCCGCCGTGCTCGGTGTTCTGGTGCTGCGCGAGACGGTGAATGCCGACGGTCCACGGGCGTTGACGTTGCTTGCGACCGGGGTGTTGGTGATCATCTCGACGATCGCCCTGGCCCGCGGCGAGGCTGCGACCATGGCGGCGGGCCCCGGGCAGGACGTGGTCGGACCTGGGGAAGGGCCGTCGAGACGGTAGCTGCGACACGCGGCGACAAGTTTTTCACAGCGCACGTCAGTACGGTGGCGTGGAAGATGTTGTGCGAGGAGGGGATGGACCGTGCCGAAGGCAGAGCTCGCGGGGCTATTGGCGCTGGCGGCCGCGTTCGCGTCCGCGCTCGGGAATGTGGCGCGGCAGCGCTCCGCCCACGCGGTCACCGAGGGGCCGGTCGGCTACCTGGCGTTGTTTGTCATGTCGTGGCGCAATCGGTACTGGCGGCTGGGAGCTCTCGCGGCGGTCGCCAATTACGGGTTGCAAGCCGCAGCGCTGAATTTCGGCTCGGTGATCCTGGTGACTGGATTGCAGGTGACGGCGCTGCTGTTCGCATTGCCGCTGTACGCCCGCATGAGCGGAGCCAAGGTGACTCGGTGGGATTGGAGTTGGGCGGCGATATTGGCCACGGCGCTGGCCGTCGTGGTCACCGTTGGGAACCCGACGGCCGGACATTCACGCGCACCGCTGCACGTCTGGCTGGTGGTTGCCGCCATCGCCGGCCCGCTGGCTGCGCTGTGTGTGCTCGGTGCGCGGCGCTGGCCGGATGGAGCGATTGCCGCGGTGCTGCTGGCCGCGATCTCCGGCGCATCGCTGGCGCTGTTCGCGGTGCTGGTCAAAGGCGCGGTCGAGACGGCCAAAGGGGGAGTTCTGGCGGTCTTGGCCGCTCCTGAGCTCTACGCCTGCATCGCGGCCGCGGCCGTCGGGATGGTGTTTCAGCAGTCGGCGTATCGAGGCGGCCCGCTCAACGTCTCCATGCCGACGATGACAGTGGCCAAGCCGACGGTGGGGGTGCTGCTGGGAGTTTTCGTGCTGGGGGAGACCGTGCGCTCGGGTGACGAGACGGTATTCGTCCTCGCGGTCGCGGTCACGGTCATGGTGATTGCCACCGCGGCGCTCGCTCGCGGAGAGGCCGCGACGGTCGAAGCGCACACCGACACGCTCGCCGCCGTGGCGCCGACCCGCTAGTTTGATGGCGTGCTAGGCGCCATCGCGATCATTCCGTCGGCTCCGCTGCTGGTTCCCGAGCTGGCCGGCGCTGCCGCCGACGAGACGGTGGAGTTGCGGGCAGCCACGGTTGCCGCGGCCGCGGCGCTGCCGCCGCGCTGGATCATCGTCGGTGTGGGCGCCGCGGACGGTGTCGTCGGCCCAGCGCGGGTGGGCACGTTCGCGGGCTACGGCGCCGACGTTCTCGTGCGACTGTCTCCGCAGGCCAGCAGTCCGCCGGTGTCGATGCCGCTGTGTGCGCTGATTGGCGGCTGGGTCAGGGCGTCGGCCCAGCCGGACGCTGTGGCGCAGGTTCGGGTCTACGCCGACCGTCACAACACCCCGGCCGCGGTCGAATACGGCCGGCAACTGCGCGGCGAGATCGACCAGTTGGCCGAGCCGACCGGGGTGTTGGTGGTCGCCGACGGCGCCACCACGCTGACCCCGGCTGCGCCCGGTGGATATCGGCCCGACGACGTCGATGTGCAGCGCAGCTTGGATGACGCGCTGGCCTGTGGGGACCTGGCCGCGCTGACCCGGTTGCCTGCGCAGGTCGGGGGACGGGTGGCCTTCGGCGTGCTGGCCGGGCTGGCCGAGCCGGTGCCCCGGTCGGCCAAGGAGATCTACCGAGCGGCGCCCTATGGCGTCGGGTATTTCGCCGGCGTCTGGCAGCCGTGAGGCCGCTGGCCATCGTCGGGCCGACCGGAACCGGCAAGTCGGAACTGGCCCTTGACGTTGCAGAGCGGCTCGGCGGGGAAGCCGAGATCGTCAACGCCGACGCGATGCAGTTCTACCGCGGCATGGACATCGGCACCGCGAAACTTCCCGTCGCGCAGCGTCACGGCATCCCACACCACCAACTCGACGTGCTCGACATCGCCACGACCGCGACCGTCGCGCGTTACCAACGAGACGCCGGCGCCGACGTCGAGGCGATCGCCGCGCGCGGCAACGTTCCGGTCCTGGTCGGCGGTTCGATGCTCTACATCCAATCGCTACTCGACGACTGGTCGTTCCCGGCGACCGACCCCGCGGTGCGAGCGAAATGGGAACAGCGACTCGCCGAGGTCGGTACCAGCGCCCTGCACGCCGAGCTTGCCGAGCGTGATCCGGCCGCCGCGGCATCGATCCTGTCCACCGACGGCCGGCGCGTCGTGCGCGCGCTGGAGGTGGGGGAGCTCACCGGCCAACCGTTCGCCGCGTCGGCGCCAGCCATCGGCACACCACGCTGGGATACGGTGATTGTCGGATTGGACTGCCAGACAGAACTTCTCGACCAGCGACTCGCGCGACGCACCGACGCGATGTTCGCCGAGGGTCTTGTCGAGGAGGTGATCGGCCTGCTCGACCGCGGCCTGCGGGACGGCGTGACCGCGTCGCGAGCGTTGGGCTACGCCCAGGTTCTCGACGATCTCGACGCCGGGGGTGACGGCGACGGTGCGCTAGAGCCGACGTTCATCGGCACGCGTCGCTACGTCCGGCGGCAGCGCTCCTGGTTCCGCCGCGACCAACGGATCCATTGGCTGGATGCCGCCGCCGACGGCAACGCCGACGCCGCGCTGCGGGCTTGGCGGCAAAGGTCGTGAGACAGGCCCTGCCTCAGCCCGGTGCGCCGGCTTGGCCTTGGGCGCCGGTCGCGCCTTGAACCCCGTTGGCACCCGCAGTTCCATTGGTGCCGTGCTGCACGATGGTGCCGAGACCGTTGGTTCCAGTACCCCCCGTGCCGCCCGCACCACCGTCACCGCCGGTGCCACCGATGCCGCCGGCACCGGCGGCTCCGCCCGTGCCATTGCCGCCGCTGGTCCCGTTGGCGGCTGCGCCACCCGCGCCACCCCCGCCGCCGTTGCCGCCGGTGCCACCAGTCCCGCCGTTCACGCCGGCCCCGCCGTCGCCGCCGTTGCCGCCGTCTACGGTTCCGACGTTCACAGGAATAGTTGCGTTGCCGCCGTTGCCGCCGGCGCCGCCGGCCGGGCCGACGGCCCCCGTGCCACCCGTCCCGCCGGCGCCACCCGTCCCGCCGACGCCGCCGTTACCTGAGATCGATCCGCCCGCCCCGCCGGCGCCGCCGGTGCCGCCGGTGCCGCCGGTGCCGCCCGTGGCGCCGAGACCAGTAGCGGCGCCGCCGGTGCCGCCGTTGCCGGCCGTGGCGCTGCCGACACCCAACACCGCCGTGGCGTTACCGCCAGCGCCGCCGGCCCCGCCGTCGGCAACGTCGCCGGTGCCGCCGTTACCGCCGGCCGCTCCTTGAGCTCCGGTGATGCCCAACGCACCGCCGCCGCTGCCACCGGTGCCGCCGTTGCCGCCGGCCTGCCCGGCGACGGTGCCGTCGGCGCCGTTGCCGCCCGTGGTGGCAGGGGTGCAGACGAGGACGCAGAACTGGTTGGTGCCGGTGCTGCCGTTGGCGGCTTGGCCGTCCGACGGGTTGACTCCGGTCGCTCCGGCCGCGCCGCTGCCGCCGGTGCCCCCGTTGCCCCCGTTGCCCTGGGTGCCGCCCGCGCCGCCGGCCCCGCCGTTGCCGCCGTTCGTGCCCGGCGTTGTCGCGGTGAGGCCGTTGCCGCCGTTGCCGCCGTTACCGAACGACCCGGTCGGTGTGGCGCCGTTGCTGCCGGTGCCGCCGGGCGTCGAACCGGTGCCGCCGCCTCCACCGGCACCGCCCGCGCCGGCGTCGCCGCCGTTGCCGCCGGCGCCGCCGTTGGGGTCGGCAGTGGTGCCGGCTGCGCCGGATCCGCCGTCAGCAGGTGTGCCGCCGGTCCCGCCGGTCCCGCCGTTGCCGCCGGCGCCGGTGGTGCTGTTCGCGCCGGTGCCGCCCGCGCCGCCGTTGCCGCCGACGCCGCCGACACCGCCCGTACCTCCGTTGCCGCCAGCCTCGCCGATTCCGGTACCGCTGCCGGCGAATGATCCGTTTGCGCCGGCGGCGCCGCTGCCGCCGGTGCCGCCGTTCCCGCCCTGTGCGCCGACACCACCGTTACCGGCGACGGCGCCGTTCCCGCCTGCGCCGCCGTCGCCGCCGATCCCGCCGGCGTAGCCGGTCCCGCCGGTCCCGCCTGCGCTGGTGGCGTCGCTGCCGGCCCCGCCCGCCCCGCCGGTCCCGCCGGCCCCGCCATTGCCCCCGTCACCTTGGGCGCCGCTTGCGGCCTGCCCGGCGCCGCTGTTGCCGCCGGCCCCGCCCGCGCCGCCGTCCCCGCCGTCGCCACCGATACCGCCGGTCCCACCAACCGTGTCGGCCGCCGCGCCGCTGGCGCCGTCGCCGCCATTTCCGCCGGCGCCGCCATTTCCGCCGGCGCCGCCGTTCCCGCCGTCGCCGCCGATCCCGCCAATACCGATCAATGACGAGCCGGCCCCGCCCGCCCCGCCGCTGCCGCCGGCTTCCCCGGCTGTGCCCGCGCCGCCGGCAGCACCCGCGGAAGCGCCCGCTGCGCCGTCGGCACCGGCATAACCGGCCCCGCCCGCCCCGCCGTTGCCGCCGTTGCCGAGCGCGCTCACATCGGTGATGTTCTGGCCGATGCTCCCGCCGTCACCGCCGTTGCCGGCGGCCACGCCGAGACCGCCGGCCCCGCCGTCACCGCCGAGGCCGCCGTTGCCCATCACCCAGCCGCCGTCGCCGCCATTACCGCCGTTGCCGCCGAGTCCGCCGTAACCGCCGGCCCCGCCGTCACCGATTCCCAGAGCATTCCCGCCGTTACCGCCGGCAGCGCCGGCCACGGTGCTGTTCCAGCCGGCCCCACCATCACCAGCCAACAACCCGCCGTTACCACCGGTAGGGTCGGCCTCGGTTCCAGGGACGCCGTTGCAAATCACGCCACAGACGTCGCTGGGCGTCACGAACAGGCTGTTGATTTGGCCGTCGACGTACTCACCGATTGGACTGTTGATCCAGTCTTGGATGAATGCGTGCACCGGCTGATAGAAGCCCACCTGAAAGCTCTCCGCCAAAGCGGCACTGTCAGGTGTGCCATTTCCGACCAGGCCGAAATAGGCCAATAATTCGCTCAAAGTGATACCGCCGGCGGGTTCGGCGGCAGCCGCGACCGGTCCAGGGCCGGGAAGGTCAGTGATCGCCAAGGCAGTGGTGTCGGTTGTCCCGGTGCCGCCCAAGCCAAGGTCGGCCAGCATGGTGCTCACATCTAAAGACGCGGCCGGTTCGACGGCAGCCGCGATCGAGCCTGGGTCGAGCAGATCAAGGAGCAGATCGTCGATGCCGAAGTCGGCGTTGGCGTGCGGTGCGGTGGCGAACGGGCTCACTACGGCAGCGAGAAGCCCACCGGCGGTCGTGCACAGACCGACCGCCGCTCGACGGCGTACCTTGCCGTTGCGGGTGCGTGCCTTCCGCTGTGCGTGCCGGCCTGCCATCCTCTCGCCTAACTCTTTGCGACCAACGCGGATGGCGCCGGCTACTGCTCCACTGAAGCTACTCGACGTATGTTGAACAGAAAATACCCACCCAGATACCTGAGCGGAGGCTTTTGCCGATGTACGCCGGCGTCGGGGGCCCGCACGGACACCGCTTCGGCACGTATCCTGAGCAGGTGCTCTTCACCAAAGGTCATGGCACCCAGAACGATTTCGTCGTGCTGGCTGACGTGGACGCCGCGCTGACGCTGTCGCCGGCAGTGGTCGCCGCGTTGTGCGATCGGCGCCGCGGCCTGGGCGCTGACGGCGTGCTGCGGGTCACCACGGCGGGGGCGGCCCTGGCCGCAGGGGTGTTCGATCGGGTGCCTGACGGCCTGCGCGCCGACGACTGGTACATGGACTACCGCAACGCCGATGGGTCGACCGCGCAAATGTGCGGCAATGGCGTGCGGGTATTCGCCCACTACCTGCGGACCAGCGGGCTGGAGAGCCGCGACGAGTTCGTGGTCGGCTCGCTGGCCGGCCCGCGGCCGGTTGTGATGCACCACGTCGACGCCACCAACGCCGACGTCCGGGTCGATATGGGTAAGGCCAACCGACTCGGGCCCGGGCAAGCTGTGGTGGGCGGCCGGACCTTCAACGGGCTGGCGGTCGATGTCGGCAACCCGCACCTGGCCTGTGTCGACTCCGCGCTGACGCCGCAGATGCTGGCGGAGCTGGATGTCGCGGCGCCGGTGAGCTTCGACCGCAGCCAGTTCCCCGACGGAGTCAACGTCGAGATTCTCACCGCCCCGGACGGCGGCGCGGTGAGCATGCGGGTGCACGAGCGAGGAGTGGGCGAAACCCGTTCCTGCGGAACAGGAACCGTGGCTGCAGCCGTCGCAGCGCTATCGCACGGCGGCGCGGCCAGCGGCACCCTGACCGTGCGGGTGCCCGGCGGCGACGTCGTCGTCACCGTCACCGAGGCCACCAGCTACCTACGTGGGCCGTCGGTGCTGGTCGCCCGTGGCGAACTCAGCGATCAATGGTGGCAGGAGGCGTCACATTAAATCGGATGCGCGCCAGCGTTTCGACGGGCACCATCGGTATTGCCCATGACATATCCAGCCTCTCCCAAATCTACTGGGCCCGACACCCCGAGCACCGGTGAGCTCGCGCTCGACGATCGCGCAGCGCTACGCCGGGTCGCCGGGCTGTCCACCGAACTCACCGATGTTTCCGAGGTCGAGTACCGCCAACTCCGGCTCGAGCGGGTGGTGCTGGTCGGCGTGTGGACCGAGGGCAGCGCCGCCGACGCCGACGCCAGCCTCGCCGAGTTGGCCGCGCTGGCCGAAACCGCGGGATCTGAGGTGCTCGAAGGCATGGTCCAGCGGCGCAGCAAGCCCGATTCCTCCACCTATATCGGGTCGGGCAAGGCGGCTGAGTTGCGCGACGTGGTGCAGGCCACCGGTGCCGACACCGTGATTTTCGACGGCGAACTGTCGCCCGCCCAGCTGAACGCTTTGGAGAAAGTCGTCAAGGTCAAGGTCATCGACCGCACCGCGTTGATCCTGGATATTTTCGCCCAGCACGCCACCAGCCGGGAAGGCAAGGCGCAGGTTTCGCTGGCGCAGATGGAATACATGCTGCCGCGTTTGCGCGGCTGGGGTGAGTCGATGTCGCGGCAGGGTGGCGGTGCCGGCGGCAGCGGCGGCGGTGTGGGCACCCGCGGACCCGGTGAGACCAAGATCGAAACCGACCGACGCCGCATCCGCGAGCGGATGTCCAAGCTGCGCCGCGACATCAAGGACATGAAGCAGGTTCGCGACACCCAGCGCAGCCGCCGGCGCGGCAGCGACGTGCCGTCGATTGCGATTGTCGGCTACACCAACGCCGGCAAGTCCAGCCTGCTCAACGCGCTGACCGGGGCCGGGGTGCTGGTGCAGGACGCGTTGTTCGCAACCCTGGAACCCACCACTCGCCGTGGACAATTCGACGACGGGCGACCGTTCGTGGTCAGCGACACCGTGGGTTTCGTGCGGCACCTGCCGACCCAGCTGGTCGAGGCGTTCCGCTCGACGCTGGAAGAAGTCGTCGACGCCGACCTGCTGGTGCACGTCGTCGACAGCGCCGACGTCAACCCGCTGGCTCAGATCAGCGCGGTGCGCCAGGTGATCTCCGAGGTGTTCGCCGAACATCACGGCGAAGCGCCGCAAGAGCTGATCGTGGTCAACAAAATCGACGCGGCAAGCGGTCTGGGCCTGGCCAAGCTGCGCCGCGCGCTGCCCGGGGCGATGTTCGTCTCGGCGCGTACCGGCGACGGTGTCGAGGCCCTGCGCCACCGGATGGCCGAGCTCGCCGCGCCCGCCGACACGGCGGTCGACGTGGTCATCCCTTACGACCGTGGCGATCTGGTGTCGCGCGTGCACGCCGACGGCCGCATTCAGGAGACCGAGCACATTGGCGACGGAACTCGCATCAAGGCGCGCGTGCCCATCGCGTTGGCCGCCAGCCTGCGCCAATTCTCGACCGGCTGAAAAACTGGCAGACGGTTTGGGTCAGTCGGCCAATTCGTAGACGTCTTCGGGCGAAGCGGCCAGTAGCTGCTGTGCCAGCCGGGAGTTCAGCTCGTCGAGGTACGACTCGTCGGCCTGATCGCGCTCGGGCTTGGCGGTCAGCGCGACGAATTCATCGGTCATGAAGCCGGGGCGCATCAGCAGCGTCGCGGTGCGCCCATTGACCGTTGCCTGAAAAACCCAGCCCTGCAGCACCCGTCCCCGGTCGGGTCGCACCAGTCTGGGATCGATGCCGTACCGGCCATCGGTGACCGCCCGGGTCACGGCCTCGATTCCGTCGCGAATCCCTATTTCGTCTAACGCTGCGCGAATGACGATCGATCGACGCTGTGGTGGGTGATTGGGGGACAGGGCGCCGAACGCCCGCTGCAGCATCTTCAGCGCGCAGGCCACGCCGGCCCGCGAAACCGGCCCGGCGTAACAGAGCATGTCGGTGTAAGAGAACTCGAGCAGTTGTCCGAGTTCCTGCACCAAGATCGTCTCGTCCATCTCGCTGACTGTAAGCCGGGACCGGCACCCTGCCCTACCAACCATCCGGTTGGTATATCTTGGGCAGCAGTGTTCCCAACTTGCCGGAGGTCTTTTCATGGGTAGCGCCGTCAAATACCAGCGCACGCTGTTCGAGCCCGAGCACGATCTGTTCCGCGAGTCGTACCGGTCATTCCTGGAACGCCACGTCGCGCCCTACCACGACGAGTGGGAAACGGCGAAGATCGTCGACCGCGGGGTGTGGCTGGAGGCCGGTAAACAGGGCTTTTTGGGAATGGCGATTCCCGAGGAATACGGCGGCGGCGGCAACTCCGACTTCCGCTACAACACCATCGTCACCGAGGAGACCACCTACGGCCGCTACAGCGGCATCGGCTGGAGTCTGCACAACGACATCATCGCGCCCTACCTGCTGAACCTCACTACCGAGGAGCAGAAACAGCGGTGGTTGCCCAAGTTCTGCACCGGCGAAATGATCACCGCGATCGCGATGACCGAACCGGGCACCGGCAGTGACTTGCAGGGGATCAAGACCCGCGCCGTCAAAAAGGGCGATCACTATGTCCTCAACGGGTCAAAAACCTTCATCACCAACGGAGTCAACGCCGACCTGGTGATCGTTGTGGCCCAGACCGATCCCGATAAAGGCGCACAAGGCTTTTCGCTGCTGGCGGTCGAGCGTGGCATGAAGGGGTTCGAACGCGGTCGGCATCTGGACAAGATCGGTCTGGACGCCCAGGACACCGCCGAGCTGTCCTTCACCGACGTCGAGGTTCCGGTCGAAAACCTGCTCGGGGACGAGGGTCAGGGCTTCATCTACCTGATGCAGAACCTTCCGCAAGAGCGGATTTCGATTGCCATCATGGCCGCCGCTGCCATGGAGCAGGTGTTGGAGCAGACGCTGCAGTACACCAAGGAGCGCAAGGCCTTTGGTAAGCCTATCGGCAGTTTCCAGAACAGCCGATTTCTGCTCGCCGAATTGGCTACCGAGGCCACCGTGGTGCGGATCATGGTCGACGAGTTCATCGCCCTGCACCTCGAGGAGAAGCTCACCGCCGAACAGGCTGCGATGGCCAAGTGGTACGCCACCGAAAAGCAGGTGCACCTGATCGACCGCTGCTTGCAGTTGCACGGTGGCTACGGCTTCATGCGCGAGTATCCAGTCGCGCGTGCGTACCTCGATGCTCGGGTGCAGACCATCTACGGTGGCACCACCGAGATCATGAAGGAAATAATCGGGCGCAGCCTCGGCGTCTAGCCGAGGCCGTCAGGTTCAGCCTCGGCGTCTGGTCGCTGGATTTCCTTGGACGCGGAATAGTTTTATCTTTCGGCATCCAAGAACCTGCGCTCTGCCGTTGATTCCTGCCGCAGCTTTGTCGCCGCGGTGTGCCGATGATATCGGGGAGCCGTAATCTAAACGGCGAACGAGCGGTATTCGACACAACCGGCCTGCGGAGGGCAATTCGGCATCGATGAGACAACCATTCCGTAGGGTCTGGGCTATGACTTCCCAGCCGGCGTCGCCCGCAGCAATGGTGTGGCGACCCGCAGGGCCAGTTGACACTGTTCCCAGTACCGGGACGGGGCGGCCTCGAGAGGGCGGGATGACAAGGCAGCGAAGACGTTCAGGCATTCTTGCGCGGTCAGCGCGTGGCCTGGTGGCGCTCACGGCAGGATTCGCATTCATCGCGCTGCAGACGCCCGTCGCGGACGCTTCCCCTCTCGGCGATGCCGACAACGCGATCACTGCCGCCTGGAAAGAAGCCGGCGGCGACACGTCGGACCTGGGCGCCAAGCAAGGTGATTGCTATGTCGTCGGCCAGGGGTTTGCCCAGGACTTCGTGCACGGCAAGATGTTCTTCACGCCCGCAACGGGACCCAAGTCGATGATGGGCGCCATCCTCGACAAGTACGAGGCACTGGGCGGCCCAGCCGCCTCCGACCTGGGCTTTCCGACCGCCAATGAGGTGCGCGGACTGGCCGGTCCCGACAGCCGGGTCAGTACCTTCTCGGCCAGCGACAAGCCGCTTATCTACTGGACCGCCGACCACGGCGCCTTCGTCGTGCGCGGCGCGATGAACGCCGCGTGGGACAAACTGGGAAGTTCCGGAGGCACCCTGGGCGTCCCGACCGGGGAAGAGACCTACGACGGCGAGCTCGCCACCCAGGCGTTCAGCGGCGGCACGGTGTCCTGGAACAGGCTGACCAAAGTTTTCAGCACCGTCCCGCCCGACCTGGCCGGCCAGCTGGTCGGGCTGCAGGCGCCTGACGACCCGACCGCCGATATCAATATGGCATGGCGGGCGGCCGGCGGGGCCGCCGGACCACTGGGCGCCAAACAAGGTGACCAATTTCCGATCGGCGGCGACGGGCTGGCCCAGAACTTTGCCGGCGGGACCATCTTCTTCAGCCCCGCCACCGGCGCCAATGCCGTCGAGACGGACATCCTGACCAGGTACCAAGCTCTGGGCGGGCCGCTCGACAGCGACCTCGGCTTCCCGATCTCCAACGAAGCCGACGGTGGTCTCAAACCCGCCAGCAAGGTCAGCGCATTCTCTGCCGAGGACAAGCCGGTGATCTTCTGGACGCCCCGTCACGGCGCGCATGTGGTCCGCGGGGCTGTCAAAGCCGCGTGGGACAAACTTCTGGGTGCGACCGGCAAACTGGGCGCGCCCGTCGCCGAGCAGACGACCGCCAAGGACGTCGTGACGCAGGACTTCACCGGCGGCCAGATCGCGTGGAACAAGACGACCAACTCCTTCACCACCCAGCCGGCCAACTTGGCATCGGCACTGTCCGGTCTCGAGATACCGGGCCAGAAAACCCCGGCACGGTCGGCATCGCCCGATACCGCGAAGAGTTGGTCGGCCGGGCACTGGTGGTGGTTGCCGGCCGGTGCCGGCGCGCTGTTGCTGATCGTCCTTCTGGCATTGCTGACGCTCTGGTTGCCTCGCCGTCGCGCCGCCAAACGCGACGGTGAAGCCGGCGGTGGCGGCGACTCGGACGACTCCGGTTACGAGGCCGCCACGGAAGTGGTTGCGCACCAGTCGGCGGATGCGGATTCCGACGTGGAGTCGTCGACTGCGGTCGAGGACTACCGGCCGCTGCGGCCACGGACCGTGCGCCTGCCCAGCCACCCCGCCAGCGCGTGGATGCCGCCGGGTCACCAGAGTTTGGTCGACGAACTACTCGAGGACGAAACCGACAGACACGAAGAGATTTCCGACTTCGGCGACTTCGACCGCGACCCCGGCGAGGATTTCGATCACGGCTTTGACGAGGATTCCGACAACGTCGAGACGGATCCGACAGGGATTCCGGTGGCGGGCGGCACCCGTACCGGGCGGCATGCGGCGGCCGACACCGATGACGATGACTCTCAAGAGACCGCAGCCGTGCCGCTAGCGCGAATTACGACCGGGCAGTTGGCAATTCATCTTCCGATGGACGATCCATACCAGGTGCCAGAGGGCTACCCCGTCAAGGCCAACGCCAGTTCCGGTCTCTACTACCTGCCCGACAATGGACTGTACGACGACACCCTGGCCGAAATCTGGTTCGCCACTGAGGCAATGGCGCAGGCAAACGGGTTTCACAAGGCCGGCTAGCCCACCGCGACGTCAGATCTTGCGAAGCACCGTGACGACCTTGCCGAGCACCGCGGCGTCATTGCCGGGGATGGGATCGAAGGCCGGGTTGTGCGGCATCAGCCAAACCTGGTTGCCGGTGCGCTTGAAGGTCTTGACGGTGGCTTCTCCGTCGATCATCGCCGCGACGATGTCGCCGTTGTCGGCGACATTCTGTTGACGGACCACCACCCAGTCGCCGTCACAGATGGCGGCATCGACCATCGATTCGCCGACCACCTTCAGCAAGAACAGGGCGCCTTCCCCGACGAGTTCACGGGGCAAGGGGAAAATGTCTTCGACGGCTTCCTCGGCCAAAATCGGGCCACCGGCGGCAATGCGACCCAGGACCGGGACGAAGGTCGGCTCCGGTAAGGCGTCCGAGCCGGCGACGTCGGTGATCACCGCGGGCTTCGGTGCGTCGTCGGCCGAGCGTATGTCGACCGCGCGGGGACGGTTTGGGTCGCGGCGCAGATAGCCCTTTTTCTCCAGCGTGCGCAGCTGGTGAGCCACCGAAGATGTCGACGTCAGCCCGACGGCGTCGCCGATTTCCCGAATGCTCGGGGGGTATCCACGGCTGGTCACCGATGCCCGGATGACGTCCAGGATTGTGCTTTGACGCGGCGTCAGCCCCGAATCCACGGCGCGAGGGGCACGTCCTGAGTCGGCGTTGGGAGTATCGCTATCGCTCATACGGACGAATGTAGCGGCATTTTGCCTTGATATCAAACATGTGTTCGAGACGTGTCGTGTTCTGGCCGCGAGCGGGCCGGGAAGTTTTGTCGGTGGCCGGCTTTATCGTGATCGGCGTGCGCAACACTTCGATCACATGTGCGAAATTCGAACACACTATCGACTACACTTCGAACACGTGATCGACCACAAGCCGACTGGAGGAACGAACATGATCCACATCGAGACGATTTCGCCCGCAGCGCGGACCCGGGTTCGCCCGGCCCAGGTACGGCCGGCCGGCCGCGGCAGTCGCCCGGGCTCCAGAGGTCCCCGGCCGTCCAGGCCGACCGCGCCGCCGCCGCGTTACCGTGGCACCGGTGTTTTGATGTCGGGTGCCTCGCACCGGCCCCGGCCCATCACCCCGGCGACCACGGTGGCGCTCGCCATGGTCGCGGCGGGGATCACGGTGTGGCTGGGATTCGTGGCCCACTTGGGCGGGATGCTGCACGCCGGACCGCAGCAGGCCAATGCGCCGATGCCTGACCGCCTCGCCGTGGTTCGGGTCGAACCGGGCGATACGCTGCAGCGTCTGGCCGCCCGGGTGGCACCGGATGCGCCGACCAGTGAGGTCGCCGCGCGCATTCGCGAACTCAACGAGCTCAAGTCGTCGGTGGTGACGGCCGGCCAGACGCTGATCGCGCCGGTGGGCTGAGCCGTTTACCAGCCGCGAAACCCGGTGGTGCCGGGCCCGCTTCGCGAAGCGCAGGTAGGCTCGTGGACGTTCGGGACACCCCGAAGTCCGCGCGGCGAAGGAGCGGCCATGCATTGTCCGTTCTGTCGACATCCGGATTCGCGAGTCGTCGACTCTCGTGAAGCCGACGAGGGGCAGGCGATCCGACGACGCCGATCCTGCCCAGAGTGTGGCCGGCGATTCACGACGGTGGAAACCGCGGTGCTGGCTGTCGTCAAGCGCAGCGGCGTGACCGAGCCGTTCAGCCGGGAGAAGGTGATGCGCGGGGTACGCCGCGCATGTCAGGGCCGGCAGGTTGACGACGACGCGCTGAACGTGCTGGCGCAGCAGGTTGAAGACGCCGTGCGGGCTGCCGGCTCGCCGGAAATTCCCAGTAACGAAGTCGGGCTTGCGATCCTCGGGCCGCTGCGCGAGTTAGACGAAGTGGCGTATCTGCGGTTCGCTTCGGTGTACCGGTCTTTCGAGTCCGCGGATGATTTCGAGCGCGAGATCAAAGCCCTGCGTGCCCACCGCGAGGTACCCGCATCCGGTTGACCGACACCGTAGGGTCGGACAATGCCGAAAGTTGTGCGCACCCAGGTGTGCGTTGTCGGCGGCGGGCCCGCCGGCATGGTGCATGCCCTGTTGCTGGCTCGCAGCGGCATCGAAGTGACGGTCTTGGAGAAGCACAATGACTTCCTGCGCGACTTCCGCGGCGACACCGTCCATCCGAGCACGTTGCGCATCATGGACGAGTTGGGGCTGATTGACGAGTTTTTGCGGCTCCCACACACCAAGGTCGATCGGCTGGCTTTAGACACCGACGGGACGCTGCGAACGTTCGGCAACTTCAGCGCACTCTCGCGGCTCGGCTTCAAGCAGCCCTACATCGCGCTGATGCCGCAGTGGGATTTTCTCGACTTCCTCGCCGAAAAAGCCAGTGCTTACCCGGAATTCACGCTGATCCGCAACGCGGAGGTGACCGACCTGATTTTCGACGGGGATCGTGTCGTCGGTGTTCGCACCCAGGACCTAGACGTGCACTGCACTTTGGTGATCGGCGCCGACGGACGCAGATCCGCGGTGCGCGCCGCGGCTGGGTTAACCGTCGGACGCTCGAATTCGCCCATAGACGTGCTGTGGTTCCGGTTGAATTGGCGCCCGGGCGACCCGCGAGAGCCTGTCGGGGTTTTTCGCAAGGGCCTGATGATGGCGATGATCTACCGAGGTGACTACTGGCAGATTGCCTATGTCATGTCCAAGGGTGAAAACCCGCGCGACGGGTCGCTGGAGGCGTTCAAGGAGCGACTGGTTTACGTGCGGCCCAGTTTGGCGCGGCACGTCGACGACTTGCACTCCTGGGACGAGACCAGCCAACTCGATGTGCGGGTGGATCGGCTGAAAACCTGGTGGCGCAACGGCCTGCTGTGCATCGGAGACGCCGCGCATGCGATGTCGCCGGTCGGTGGAGTCGGCATCAACCTCGCTGTCGCGGATGCGGTGGCCGCGGCCAACATTCTCTGCGGCCCGCTGCACGAAAACCGGTTGACCGAACGAGATCTCGCCAAGGTGCAGCGTCGGCGTGAGCTTCCGGCCAGGATCATCCAGGCCGGTCAAGTGTTCGTGCACAACCACGTGATCGAACCCAACCTGGCCGGTGACCTGTCGCCAGTCCGAGTTCCTAGGATCGTCGGACGCGGGCCGTTGCAGTTCATCCCGCCGATCATCGTCGGCAGGGGCTTTCGACCCGAGCGAGTCCGCACGCCGAACATTCACGTCGCTTAGCTTCGTTAGGCTGACCGTATGCCACCGGACCTGCATCTCAACCTGCAAGCACTGAAGTCGTTGCTGGGGACCTGGCAGGGGACCGGATCCGGCGAATACCCCACCATCGAGCCGTTCGACTACCTTGAAGAAGTCACGTTCTCCCATGTGGGCAAACCGTTTTTTATCTACGGGCAAAAGACCACGAGCGCGGTCGACGGACTGCCGCTGCACGCGGAAACTGGCTATCTGCGGGTACCCCGACACAACGAAGTCGAACTCGTGCTGGCGCACCCGAGCGGCGTCACCGAGATCGAAGTCGGCAGATACGTCGTCGACGGCGCCGCGGTCGAGTTGGAGATGACCACGAGCCACGTCGGTCTGACCCCGACCGCCAAGGAAGTCACGTCGCTGGCCCGCCGGTTCCGACTCGACGGCGACGAGCTCACCTACTCCGTGCAGATGGGTGCAGTCGGACAGCCGCTGCAACATCACCTGTCCGCTGTCCTGCACCGGCTACCTTGACGTGCCTGCGCGCCGGGGGGCCTAGAGACTGTACGGCGTCGCGGTAGCGGGATACTCCAGGGCCGGCTGCTGTTGCGCGTGATGATCCCGCGTCAGGGCATCTGCCGCACGCCGTCGTTGACGACACGACCGCCAACCCGGACCCACCCCTGCGGGCTCCAGATGGTATCGATGGTCGATCCTTTGCCCTGCGTGATGTGCAGGTCGCGGCTGAGATAGTCGGTGATCCGGACCGCAGCCGAGCCCGTCGCTTCGTCTTCTGCCACACCGAGATTCGGGGCGAACATCCGCGCTCGCAGCGATCCCGCCGGCTCGTCGACCCAGGCCCACAGGTAGTGCGCCACATCGTCGGAGTAGTCGGCCGGATCAGCGGTGGCTAGCTCGTCAACGCTGTCCAGATCGTGAATGGCGTACTCCGGCGACCAGTCGGAGCGGGCACTGATCGTGGTGATGTCGTCGTCGTAGCTCACCTGCACCAACCCGGCCGGCACCTGCAGCGTGTGAATCGGCGTACCGAGGGATTGCAGCCACCAGGCCGCCCCGACCGTCGGATGCCCGGCGAAGGCCAACTCGGTGGCCGGGGTGTAGATACGCGACTCCGCGGTGCTGCTGCCGGCAGCCGGGAGATGGACGAAAATGGTTTCGCTGTAACCTAATTCGTGGGCAATGCGCTGATGCTGATCCGGCTCGACCGTGGCGGCGTCGACCACCCCGAGGGGATTACCGAAATTGCCGCTCGTATCGGTGAATACTCGCAAAACCGTGACAGCCGCGCCCATGAAGGCGACTGTACGTCGTCACCGCGACATAGCGATCAGGTGGCACTGCGTTCGTCGGCATCGATGGCCTCCAACACCGCGACCCGGGTGTCGTGGGGCCCGGAGACGGTCTGTGCCCCACCACCGGTCCGCAGCAGCTCGCGAAGCGCGGCCTGGTCGTAGTCGGCCGGTGCGGTGGTGTCGATGAAGCGCTCGACGACCGCGATGAAGCGGTCCGGGTCGTCGTGGAACGGGAAATGCCCGGAGTGTTCGAAAACTTCCAATTGGGACCCGGGCATCGCGGCGTGGGCCATCTGCGCGTGACTGACAGGCACAACGACATCGTCGTTGCCCCAAATGATCTGCACCGGAACGGATTGTGTCAAATAACATCGGTCGAGCATGGTTACGCTCTGGCCGCGCCAATCGACCACCGCGCGCAGGGACCGGGTGAACGCCGCCGAGGCCATCGGTTCGGGCAGGCCTTCCAGGATCCGCAGAACGTCGGGCAGGTCGTGGCCGATCGCGGTGGATCCCAGCAACATTCCCGCCGCTCGTCCCAGCACCTGCAAGGTGGGCAGCACCAGCGGAAGTCGCAGCAGGGCCAGTGCCTCGCTGCCCATCGGCAACGACGCCACCCGCAGCAGAATGTTCACGTCCTTGGTCACTCCGCCGGCGCCGACCAACACCAATCGCTCGACCAGATGAGGGAACTGGTAGGCGAACTGCATCGCCACCCCGCCGCCGAGCGAATGACCGATGACAGTGGCCCGCTCGATGTCCAGGACGGACATCAGGTCGCGCATTCCGTTGGCGTAGGCCGCAATTGAGTAGTCGGCCCGTGGTTTGTCCGACTCGCCGTGGCCCAGCAGGTCGACGGCGACGACGGTGAACCGTTGCGCGAGCCGCGATTGCACCGTCGACCAGGTGGTCGAGTTGTCGCCGATGCCGTGGATCAGCAAGATCACCGGGCCCGAGCCCGCGATGCGAAACGCCCGCCGGTACCCGTGCACCGTCCGGAACTGGAGCCGCGGCGTTACCTCACGCACCGAGCGAAGATTGGGCTTGAACTGAGTCATGTGGCCAACTTCGCTGTCGGGCTGGGAAACACGGGCCACTCCTCCTCATAGGCGTCGCTCATGCGGCGGACGGTCGTGTCGTGGCCCGGGAGGGCGATCAGGTCGGATCGTCGTCGTCGAACTTCTTTTCGGCCTGCTGTGCCAGGAAACGCTCGAACTCCGCGCCGAGTTCGTCACCACTGGGCAGGTCTTCATCGCGGGTCAGCAACGAACGATTTTCCTGCGCAGCAATGAAGGCATCGTACTGGCGCTCCAGCGCAGCCACCACTTGAGCGACATCCGAGCTGGCCTCGACCTGCTCGTCCACTTTGACTCTGACCTCTGCGGCAGCCTCGGTCAGCGCATCAAGCGGTAGCTCTAGCGCGCCGGCCTTGGCCAGCTGCTCCAGCAATGCCTGCGCGGCGGCCGGATAATCCGTCTGCGCCAGGTAGTGCGGGACATGCACCGTGTAGCCGACCACCTCGTGGCCGTGTTGGGCCATCCGGTACTCCAACAGATTCGACGCGCTGCCGGGAACCTGGACCTCCGAAATCCACGGTGTAAATTCTGCGATCAGCTCACGGTTGTTGGCGTGGGCGGTCAGCGTGATCGGCCGGGTATGCGGAACCGCCATCGGGATGGTGCCCAATCCGATGGTCCGCCGAACCCCGAGGCGCTCCGCCAACAACCGGACGGCGGTGATGAATCGCTCCCACTTCAAGTCCGGCTCCATGCCGGTCAGCAACAGAAACGGCGTTCCGGCGCTGTCATGCAGGGCGTAGAGGCCGAGCGCGGGGTCTTCGTAGTGGGTGAAGTGATCGGACTTGAACGTCATCAGCGGGCGCCGTGAGCGGTAGTCGAGCAGTTCGTCGATCGCGAAGGACGCCACCAATTCGGTGTCCAGGGTGTCTCTGAGGTGGCCGGCGGCCAGCTTGATCGCGTGACCGGCATCGGAGAACCCTTCCAGGGCGTGCACCAGGACGGGGCCACGCCCGTCGGACAGCGACAGCTGAGGCGCCGGAAATTCGAGCTCGTACATGCCGTTCTGCTCGGCCTGGTAGCGCTTGTCCCGATCAGGGGTATTGGGGGGCTCGCTGTAGCCCATCGCTGTTGCCTCCTCACCACGACGCGGTCTTCCGCCCCGTGTTAACCAGTGTCCCTCAATTCGTCGAGCAGTGGATAGCTGACCCGCTGGTGCATCTACCGCACACTGCGCGCAGCACCGGTGGCCATCGGCTTTGTGCACAGTCGCGGGTCGATACACAGCGGGGCGGTCCAGGACGCCGCGGTGAGGGCGCGCTGACGGTGGCAGTTGCCAGCGTGGTCGCCATGACCAAGCAACGACGTGACTTTGAACTGAATCGGCCCGGTGCGGTGATCGCCGCGCTCCCCGCGGTGTTGGGTTTTGTGCCGGAGAAATCGTTGGTGCTGTTGTCGATCGACAACGGCGAACTCGGGTCGGTGATGCGCATCGACTTGTCCGACGCGGTCGCCGACCAGGTCGGTCATCTCGCCGACGTCGCCGCGGCCGCCGGCCCCGAGGCCGCCATCGCGGTCATCATCGACGCCGACGGGGCGTTCTGCCCGGTGTGCAACGACCAATACCGCGACCTGTCTGCGTTGTTGACCGATGAACTCATCCGGCACGACATCGTGCTGTGGGCGGTGCACGTCGTCGACCGGGTGGCCGTCGGCGGGCGTTGGCATTGCGTGGACGGTTGTGGCGCAGGTGGCGCCGTCGACGACCCGTCTGCGTCACCGTTGGCGGCCGCGGCGGTGCTGGACGGCCGTCGGCTCTACGCGCGGCGCGCCGACCTTCAGGCGGTGATCGCGGTTGACCGGGCGCGCAGCGCGTCACTCACCGGCCTGATCGCCCAACGGGCCGCGCTTCGCGACGAGACGCATCGCGCAGACCCGATGGCCTGCGTGCGTCGCGACGTCGAAGCCGCGATGGCGGCCGCCGCGGGCGTCGCGGACGGCCATCAGCTTGCCGACGCCGAGATTGCCGCCCTGGCGTGTGCGCTGGCCGACGTCGAAGTACGAGACACGCTGTACGCCCTGGCGGTCGGCCACAGCGCCGGGGACGCCGAGTCGTTGTGGGCGCTGCTGGCACGGACATTGCCCACGCCGTGGCGGGCCGAGGCGCTGGTGCTCCTCGCATTCAGCGCCTACGCCCGCGGCGATGGACCGCTGGCCGGGGTGTCGCTGGAAGCGGCCCTGCGCTGCCAGCCGGGGCACCGGATGGCCGGCATGCTCGACACGGCGCTGCAGTCGGGCCTGCGGCCCGAGCACATTCGCGAGTTGGCGGTCACCGGCTACCGACTGGCCGATCGTTTCGGCGTGCGGCTGCCTCCGCGGCGGACGTTCAGACGACGTGCGGTCTGACCGTGCCCGCACTGCATCGTCGCCGGGCGTCAGACCTTTTCGACTTTGACGGCGTGGGCCATCTCATGCGGCAGGCCGACGTTCTCGTGGCCCGGGATGACGATGGTCACTCCGCCGGACGGGTTCGCTTCGACGGTCACCCGGGCGTTGGGAACCACACCGGCGTCTTTGAGCCGGGTGATCAGGTCGATGTCGCCCTGCACGTGCTCGGTCAGTTGGCGTACCACGACCGCGACGGGCGGACCGGCCGACACCTCGGTCAACCGCACCAGGTCGCCATGCTCGGCGCCGAAGCCTTCGCCGACGCCCAGGTCGGTGAGTCCCGGAATCGGGTTGCCGAACGGGGACGTGGTCGGGTTGTTCAGCACTTTCATCAGGCGGCGCTCGACGTCTTCGCTCATCACGTGCTCCCAGCGACACGCCTCGGCGTGCACTTCTTCCCACGGCAGGCCGATGACGTCGACCAACAGTCGTTCGGCGATCCGGTGCTTGCGCATCACGGAAACGGCCAACGCGCGGCCCTTGTCGGTCAGCTCCAGATGGCGGTCACCGGCCACGTGCAACAGGCCGTCGCGTTCCATCCGGGAAACGGTCTGGCTGACCGTGGGCCCACTTTGGTCGAGTCGTTCCGCGATCCGTGCCCGCAACGGAGTGACGCCCTCTTCCTCGAGGTCGTAGATGGTCCGCAGGTACATCTCGGTGGTATCAACCAGGTCGTTCATTCACCCACCTTCCATTGCGGTTGAGTCTACGTGGCCGGCTGGGTCCATGGTTCGCTAACACTCCAGCGCAGCAGTATGCCCGCCGTAGGTGCGGCGGGCATACGCGTCGACCCAGATAGCTGCGGTCAGCTGGCGTAGGAGCGGAGCCGGTCGGCCCGCTCACCGTTGCGCAGCTTGGTCATCACCTCGCGCTCGATCTGACGAACCCGTTCGCGGGACAGCCCGAACAGCTTGCCGATCTGATCGAGCGTGCGGGGCTGTCCGTCGTCGAGTCCGAAGCGCAACCGGATCACCTGATGCTCCCGCTCGTCGAGCGTGGCGAGCACGCTGCGGATGTCGGTGTGCAGCAGTTCGGCGATCACCGAGTTCTCCGCCGACATGGCCTCGGCGTCTTCGATGAAATCGCCCAGCGGCGCTTCCTCTTCCGAGCCCACCGGCATGTCGAGGCTGACCGGGTCGCGGCTGTGCTCGAGCAGGTCGTTGATCTTCTCCACGGGAATGCCGGACTCTTCGGCCAGCTCCTCGTCGGTCGCTTCGCGGCCGAGGTGCTGGTGCATCTCGCGCTTGATGCGAGCCAGTTTGTTCACCTGCTCGACCAAGTGGACCGGCAGCCGGATGGTTCGGCTCTGGTCGGCCATGCCGCGGGTGATCGCCTGGCGGATCCACCACGTCGCGTAGGTGGAGAACTTGAATCCTTTTGCGTAGTCGAACTTCTCCATCGCGCGGATCAGACCGAGATTGCCTTCCTGGATGAGGTCCAGCAGTGGCATCCCGCGCCCGGTGTAACGCTTGGCCAGCGACACGACCAGCCGCAGGTTGGCTTCCAGCAGATGGCTGCGCGCCGCTTGGCCGTCGCGGACCACAGCAGCCAGGTCACGCTTACGGGCCTCGCCGAGACGTTTGCGCGTCTCCAGCAGATGCTTGGCGTACAGGCCGGCTTCGATTCGCTTGGCGAGCTCGACCTCGTCGGCCGCGTTGAGCAAGGCCGTCTTGCCGATTCCGTTCAGGTACACGCGCACCAAGTCCGCGGCTGGGCTTTGAGCGTCCAGATCGCCATCAAACCGGACTGTTTTGGCATTTGCCATGGCGGCCTCCTCTGAGCGTGAACTGTCATCGGGTATAACGACCGACCCGGTGTAGTAGTTCCCAGCGGAGGCCGTTCTCACACCCGCTGACGTGCGCGAATGTCCGCCAGCCCTGAGAATGTACTGAGAACCCGCCGCGCAGCGGGTTATTCGGAACCGTCGGAGGGTCCCTGCTGCCATTGCGGTTGCGGGGCCGGACGCCTGCGGGGTTCCAGCGCCGGGCGCTCGGCAGTGGGGAAGAGGGGCGTGCGTCGTTCGGCGGCCTCGAAGCGGCGGGGTTCGTCGGCCCGGCGTGGCGGGCGGTCGTTGGCGATGAGCACCGCAATCCACGGCAGCGGGATGGACGCGGCGATGATGGCAAGCGAGATGAGACCGTTGTGCCACAAGCCGTAGGCGACGGCAGCCAGGAGCAGGGCCGGTATCCGGAACGACATGATTGTCAGGTACTTCCGGACACGGCGCCGGTGCTGTACTTCGTATGAGGGTGCGGCGGCGGTGATGAGGATGGGTCGACCATCGTCGTCGAAACCCAGCTCTTGGCTGTGCTTCATCTCCCCACTGTTCCACAACTCGGCTTACGGCGGGGAACCCGGTTGCGGCACACTATGTGACATGGACACCCAGACGATCGAGCGGACCGACACCGACGAACGCGTCGACGACGGGACCGACAGCGACACCCCCAAGTTCTTTCACTACGTCAAGAAGGACAAGATCGTCGAAAGCGCCGTGATGGGCAACCACGTCGTCGCGCTGTGCGGTGAAGTCTTTCCGGTGACCAAGTCCGCCAAGCCCGGCTCGCCGGTGTGCCCGGACTGCAAGCGGATCTACGAGACGCTCAAGAAGAGCTGACCCGGTCGGCGTCGGCCGCCGAAGGCTCGTCGTCGTCCGTCGCTGAACCGGTGTCCTCGACCACTTCTTTGGCGCGCTTGACCAGCCACCGTCGCATCCGGTGCGCGTGCGTCCGCGGGGCCGGCCATTCTTCCTGGATCGCCGCGTTGAACTCGGCGCCCAACATGATCGAGAAACCCGCGAAGAACGCGAACAGCAGGAACGCGATCGGGGTGGCCAGCGCGCCGTAGGTGTAGCCGGTGCCGGTGATGTAGCGCAGGTAGATGCGCAGCCCCAGGGTGGCGATCACGAACGCGACGCTGGCCAGGGCCGCGCCGAAGACCAAGCGATGTGACGGAATCGGGTCTGGCAGGGCGACGCGATACAGGACGACCACGGCGGCGATCAGACCGGCGAGCAACGCCGGGTAGTAGCCGTAGGCCAGCACGTCGTGCAGGCCGTCCGGAATGAGCTCGGCCAGCTTGCGCGGCCCGCGCACCATCAGCGGCGCGGTGACGATGACGAAGAGCAGCATCACCATGTACAAAGCCAGCGCGTAGAGACGCTGGCGTACCGGATGACGCAGCGGGGTTTGATCGTGGGCTTCGACTACCGAGTCGACGAAGGCGGAGATCGCCGACGATCCCGCCCACAGCGAGATCAAGAAGCCCAACGACACCACTTCACCGCGAGCGCCTCGGTCGATGTCGGCGATGGTCGGCTCGATGATCTCGCGCACGACACTCGACGAGAAGACCTTGCTCGACATCGACACCAGGTGGTGCTCGATGACGTCCATGGTGTCCGGGCCGAACAGCGGCGCCACGTAGGCGAGGCTGCCCAGCAACCCCAGCAGCAGTGGCGGCAACGACAATGCCGACCAGAACGCCGCTTGCGCGGACTCGGAAAAGATTGAGTCGTCCCAGCTTTTCGACAATGCTCGCCGAGTGATACGCCAGAGGTGATGTCGCGAAGGTTTTACTGGGCGGTCGGTCATGACCCGTTAAGGATTACTGACAAACGCCACTCTCGCCAGGACTGCTGGTGGCGAGTCGTGTGCTTTACGCCTCGATCGGGTCGGCGCTGAATTCCAAGACGGCGGATTGCTCGAGCAGCTTGGCCTCGTGCTCGTTGGCGTGGTGCTGGCAGAACAGCAGTTCTGCTCCGGAAGGCATCTTGGCGCGAACTCGTGCAGCCGCGCTGCACCGATCGCACCGATCAGCCCGAGTTAGTTCTGGACTGGTCAACGTCGCGTTCATGGCTACTCCGTTCTGCCTTCTCCACTGTCTCAGATGTCCCGGTTTTTGGCCGTGTTCACCGACGATTTACCGGCTGTGTCGTTTCTCACCCCGCGCGGGCATCGGGGCAAGATGGCGATATGAGTCAGCCGCCGGCCGTGCTTCTACACCTGTGTCCCACCGACGACTGGTCGGCCGCCCAGCGCGACGGCGAGCTGAGGCCGCAGTCCCTTACCGACGTCGGGTTTGTCCATCTGTCGACGCCGCAGCAGGTTCACCTGCCCGCCAACCGGCTGCACCGCGGTCGCGAAGACCTTGTCCTGCTGCATGTCGACCCGACCCGTCTGGAATCACCCGTTCGTTGGGAACTAGGAGTAGCAACGGATCCGGCGTCGATGGTGTTCCCGCATCTGTACGGTCCCTTGCCTGTTGACGCTGTGATCGACGTCACCAGCTATCGTCCGAGGGCCGACGGCGGGTTCCCGATGCTCGGGGAGTAGGCGTCGGCTTCGCGCCGGCGAGAAATGTCGGTCACATAGATGCGGGTACGGATCACGTCGCCCAGTGCAGCGCCCGCTTCAGTCAGTGCGATTTCGATGCGGCGCAACACTTCTCGTGTCTGAGAGCCGATATCGTCAGCGGTCGCGGTGGTGCCGGAGACGGCGACGTGCGGGCCGACGCGGACCGCCCGCGAATAGCCGACGGCGGCCTCGAATTCGGTTCCGGACGAGACCAGGATTCGTCTGGTTGACATGCGGTCAACCTAGGACGCCCGTCCGTTGCGCGCATCCGAATTATGTGGGCCGGGCTGCCCGGCACGACCCGGTGCAGCCCGGCCAGCGAGGGTCTCCGCTGAGGTCACCCCATCGACGCGGGTATGTTAAACGCCAGGTCGGCGGCGCTGACGAAGTCTTGGTAGGCGACGGCCAAATCGTTGGCCAGTGTCAATGGCGAAGCGGTAGCCCCGAGCTCCGCCGGGTCCAGGTTGAGCAGCGTCGGGTCATAAGTGCCAGGGGTGGTCATGTTGGCGGCGTCCTCGTAGGAGATCAGCGGCTGGTTGAACGCGGTCAGCAGCGCCTGCAAACCGTGGTCGTAGTCGACGCCCAGCGCATCGTTGAATGTGAACGTGTCTGCCGCCGAGGTCGGCGACAGGCCGATGTAGCCGTTGGTGTCGCCGATGCCCGCCGCTTGGTTGGCCCCGGTGATCAGCGACGAGTTCAGCAGATCCTGTGCTGCGACCGTGTTGTCGGGCGTCCCGCCGGTCTCGCTGGTGATGACATCGTAGAAATTGGCACTAGCGTTGGTTGCTGGGGTTACTGCGACTTCACCCAGCGGTGTGCCCGGATCTTTCCATGCGCTCACGCCCTCCAGGCCGAGAATCATGGTGTTGATGTCGCCGAGGCTGGAGGTGCTGGTCGGTGTGACGTCTTGGTGGCGCACGTGTTCAGCCGCCGGAATGGCCAGGCCCAGCGCGCCGGCTGCCGCTACGGCCACGCCGGCGACAATCAACTGTGACTTCATGTGTTTCCTTTCCGCCTGGACTGTCCAGGGACCCCTCAGGAGCGTTAGCATATCCACCAAGTGACTGGGTGTCCACACCAAAATCTCAGTATTTTTCTATATTCATGTCAGCGTCAACTCAATGGCACTTGCGGGGCGTCGCCGGGCCGTGCGACGGGCAGTGTCGGGTCGGCACCCGGCGAGCCACCCCCTTGCCGGCGGCGGCTGACAACCACGTCCGACCGGTGACGTGACGGTCGATTGTGCGTCCTGTGCGTCGACTTGGGCAGCCATGGCGGCCTTGCGCGCCGAGTGTGTGCTGAGGGCGACGACACGCCGAAGAACTCCGCCCTGGGTGCACGCTCGAATCCGTCAGCGCACACTCGATGTCAGGTGCACGGTCGACGGCAGACCGGCCCGTCGCGACGAGCCAAAGCACCGGCGAACAGCGCGCTGCCGCACCTAGACGAGTGCTACCTGGCGGACCCTCGACCAAAGCATCCGGGCCTAGTCCAGGTAGTCGCGCAGCACCTGCGAGCGGCTGGGGTGGCGAAGCTTCGACATCGTCTTCGACTCGATCTGCCGGATCCGCTCCCGGGTCACGCCGTACACCTGGCCGATCTCGTCGAGGGTGCGGGGCTGGCCGTCGGTGAGTCCGAAGCGCAGCCGTACCACGCCGGCCTCACGCTCGGACAGCGTCTCCAGCACCGACTGCAGCTGGTCTTGCAGCAGCGTGAACGACACCGCGTCCACCGCCACCACCGCTTCGCTGTCCTCGATGAAGTCACCGAGTTGGCTGTCGCCCTCGTCGCCGATGGTCTGGTCCAGCGAGATCGGCTCCCGGGCGTACTGCTGGATCTCCAGCACCTTCTCCGGGGTGATGTCCATTTCCTTGGCGAGCTCTTCGGGCGTGGGCTCGCGGCCCAGGTCCTGCAGCAGCTCACGCTGGATGCGGCCCAGCTTGTTGATCACCTCGACCATGTGCACCGGGATGCGGATAGTGCGGGCCTGATCGGCCATCGCGCGGGTGATCGCCTGGCGGATCCACCAGGTGGCGTAGGTGGAGAACTTGTAACCCTTGGTGTAGTCGAATTTTTCGACCGCTCGGATCAGACCCAGGTTGCCCTCCTGGATCAGGTCCAAAAACGCCATGCCGCGGCCGGTGTAGCGCTTGGCCAGCGACACCACAAGTCGCAGGTTGGCTTCCAGCAGATGGTTTTTCGCGCGGTCGCCGTCGCGGCAGATCCACACCATGTCGCGACGCTGAGCGGCGGGCAGCTTCTCGCCCTTTTCGGTCAGGTCGGTCATCAGCTGGGTCGCGTAAAGGCCGGCCTCGATGCGCTTGGCCAGCTCGACTTCCTCTTCGGCGTTGAGCAGTGCCACCTTGCCGATCTGCTTGAGGTAGGCGCGAACCGAATCCGCCGACGCCGTCAGCTCGGCGTCCTTGCGGGCCTGCCGCAGCGCCTCCGACTCATCCTCGTCCCAGACGAAATCGCCTGAGGCCTTGTCCTTTTCGCTCGGCTCGATGATCTCCTCGTCGTCACCGGCTTTGGCGGGCGTCTTCGCCACCGCTTCGGCGGTGCCGGACGGCTCGGTGTCGTCGTCGGACAAGTCGACCGCGAGGTCTTCGTCTACCAGGATCACATCTTCAACGGCGAGATCGATCTCGTCGACCGGGTCAACCTCGAGTTCGGCGTCGCTGTCGAGATCGTGCTCGTCGGCCGCCGGGACGGTGGTCGTCGCTTCGGCGTCGTCGGCGCCCTTCGTGGTCGCCTTTTTCGCGCGACCGCCGGCCGGTGCGGCCTTGGCTGCAGCGCTCTTGGCGGCGGTGCGCGTCTTGGTCGCGGTGGCGGCTTTGGCTGGAGCCTTCTTGGCCGCAGCGCCGTTGGTGGCCTTCGCCGGGGAACGCTTGGCGGGAGCTTTGGCGGCGGTGCGCTTTTCCGGCTCATCGGTTGCCGGTCGTGCTTTGGTCGCTGCCACGTGAACCCCTTCGGTAGAACTCTCTTCCGGTGCCGTAGGCACGCTCAACCGGAAGACGTCAGCTGTGTCGGATGTCGGCGTCGATTATCAAGGTGGATATTCGCCGCTATCTCGGTCAGGCGGCTGGCGGTCACCATTGTAACGACCGCGGGGCGTCACCCCCGCCAGCGAGCGAAAATCAGTGCGTCACGTCGCGCGTCGCCGCCATCGCCGCACCGACGATTCCGGCCGTGTTCTGCAGCGCGGCGGCGACCACCGGCGTGCGATTTTTCAGCAGCGGAATCCATTTGTCGGCTTTGCGGCTGATTCCGCCGCCGGCGATGAACAGCTCCGGGCACATCGCGTTCTCGATCGCGATCAGCACCTTGGTCACCTGCTTGGTCCACTTTTCGTAGCTCCAGCCGCGCTTGTCGCGGACCGAGGACGCGGCGCGGCGTTCGGCTTCCTTGCCGCCGACCTCGAGGTGACCGAACTCGGTGTTGGGCAGCAAAATCCCGTTGTGGATGACCGCCGAGCCGATGCCGGTACCGAATGTGAGCAGCACCACTACGCCGCTGGCGTCCTTGCCCGCGCCGTAGTGTTCCTCGGCCAGCCCGGCCGCGTCGGCGTCGTTGAGCACGACGACCTCTTGACCGTGCAATGCCGCGCTGATGATGTCGCGCGCGTTGGTGCCGATCCACTTCTTGTCGACGTTGGCGGCGGTCCGGACGATGCCGTCGGTGACGACGCCGGGATAGGTCACGCCGAGCGGGCCGGTCCAGCCGAATTCGTGGACGACGGCGGCGACAGTGGCGGCGACGGCCGACGGAGTGGCCGGCTGCGGCGTCGGCAGCCGGTGCCGGCCGCCCACCAGCTCCCCGGTGTCCAGGTCGACGATGCCGCCCTTGATGCCGCTGCCGCCGACGTCGATACCGAAGCCGTGTCTCGCCGGCGGCACTGCCCCTTCGCTGGTCGGTGCGGTGTGCGGCGCGTCGGCACTGGTCATCGAATCTCCTCGGCGAGACATGGGCGTCGAGAAAACCCTAGTGCGTAGCTGGGCGGTTGGTTGTCCCGTTACCCCGAGGTTGCCGAACCCGGAGGGATCTGTGATGCGATGGGTCGGTGAGCAGACCTGACAACCAGCCGGCGCAGCTGCGGAGTGTGGCCGAGGCGCTGGCCGCCGAAGCGGCCGCGTTCGTGCGGCGACGACGCGGCGAGGTCTTCGGCGCCGACGCGGGCGCCGACGGCGACGACGCGGTGCAGACCAAGACGACCCCGACCGACCCGGTGACCGTCGTCGACACCGAAACCGAACGGCTGCTGCGTGATCGGTTGGCGCAACTGCGGCCCGGTGACGCCATCCTCGGCGAGGAAGGCGGCGGGCCGACCGATCCGGCGGGCGCTGCAACGGGCGCGGTCACCTGGGTGCTGGACCCGATCGACGGCACGGTGAACTTCGTCTACGGCATCCCGGCGTACGCGGTTTCGGTGGCCGCGCAGATCGACGGCGTCTCGGCGGCCGGCGCGGTTGCTGATGTCGTCGGCGGGCGGCTGTACTCGGCCGCTGTCGGACTGAGCGCCCACGTCACCGACGCCGAGGGCACCCGCCGTCTGCGGTGCAGCGCCGTCGACGATTTGTCGCGGGCATTGGTTGGCACCGGGTTCGCCTACTCCGGGCGCCGTCGCACGGTCCAGGCGCAGCTGGTGTCACAGATTCTGCCGGTGGTCCGGGATGTGCGCCGAATGGGTTCTGCGGCACTGGATTTGTGCATGGTCGCGGCGGGCCGGCTGGACGCCTACTACGAGCACGGGCTGAATGCGTGGGACTCCGCGGCGGGCGCGCTCATCGCCGCTGAGGCCGGGGCGCGGGTCGTGTTGCCGGCGCCGGACGACCCGGTGCACAACACGGCATTGGTGGTCGCCGCGGCACCCGGCATCGCCGACCAGTTGCTCGCCGCCCTCGGCCGCTTCGACGGTCTGGCGCCGATTCCCGGCTGAGGACATCAGCAGTTGCCGGCGTGAATCCTGGCCAGCAGTGCGGGGTCCGCGGGTTCGGTGTTGCCCGGGCGCAGGCCGGCGAGCACCGCGGCGATGTCGTCGCTGTGCGCCAGCGCGCCGAACTCGGTGCCGATCGCGAAGTCGACGGAGTCGTCGGTGCGGTCGTCGCGGTACAGCTCGGCGCACGGCGCGACCAGCCACACCGCGGCCGCCCCGGCCTGACCGGCCTCACCGAAGCGGATCTGCCCCTGGCAGGTCAGCCGCGTGTTGGCGTAGACGGGGTCGTTGGCAGCCGTCGGCTGCGCGAATCCCAGATCCCGCAGGGCGCCCGCGACGTCGGCGGCTTGACCGCCTCGTCCGCTGGCGTTGAGAACCCGGATCTTGGTGTCGGCGAGCTTGGCCGGTGCGACGTTGATCATCGTGCTGCGCGACACCGGGGCGCCCAGGTGCGGCTGGTCCGGACCGGTCTGCGCCGGAGGTGGGTTGCAGGCCGTTGCCTCGTGCACGTCGGCCGGGCGGGTCAGGGCGATGGTCCACGCCACGGCGCTGGCCACCAGCAGCACCACCAGCAGCGCGATCGCGGGCCGGGCGTTGCGACGGCGGAACGGACGACCGTGCTTGTCGAACGCGGTGCCTTCAGTGATTTGCGCGACCACTGTGGCACTCTAAGGCACTCTGCAGCTCGCTGTTTAGCGGGAGGTAGTGCGGCTGAACGCATGGTGTGGTGTAAATCACAGTTGAACACCCCGCGATACGGGCACGAATTATTTTGCGGATGCGTTCGACGCTGGTACAAAGCTTTGCTTGCAGGGTTACGAGGGGACAGACAATGGCAACCGACTACGACGCCCCACGGCGTACCGAAACCGATGACGTTTCAGAGGACTCTTTAGAAGAGCTCAAGGCACGGCGAAACGAGGCGGCGTCGGCGGTTGTTGACGTCGACGAGGCCGAGTCCGCCGAGTCGTTCGAGCTGCCCGGCGCCGACTTGTCCGGCGAAGAGCTGACGGTCCGTGTCATCCCCAAGCAGGCTGACGAGTTCACCTGCTCGAGCTGCTTTCTGGTCCAGCACCGCAGCCGGTTGGCCAGCGAAAAGGGCGGCGTGATGATCTGTACGGACTGCGCGGTCTGACGTTGACCGTCGGGCGGTTGCCGACTAGCTGCGCAACGCCGACAACACCCGCTCCGGGTGGCGCGTGCTCACCAGCCAGTAGGGCGTCGGGTCGTCCGCGTCGTCCAGCACCACCAGCACCATGGGGCCGACCCAGCCACGGTGGAGCAGGTAGGCGGCCGGGTCGAGCTGACGTCCCAACGCCGCGGACTTGGCCGAGCGGGGAATGTCGGCGGAGCGGGAGATCACCGAGACCGGCAGGTGGGCCTCACCGGCCCAGAGTTCGAGTCCGCTGTCACCGGTGCTGACCCGGACTTCGACGCGGCCCAGCCACAGCAACGCCCCGGCCGCGACGACGAACAGCGCGGCAAACGGGAGCCAGCTCGGCAGGCTCGGCACGCCCATGTCGACTTCGACGGCGATCAGCCCCGCCAGACCGAAACCCAGTGGCCACCACCACCACGGCACCCACAAACGCTCGCTGTACCGCACACTGTGCGGCGTGACTGGCGGCTCTGACACCCGGCCAAGGGTAGTCTGTGGCCCCGTGTCGACCAGTCTGGCGGTTGTTCGTCTCGACCCCGGGCTTCCGCTGCCCGCCCGGGCCCACCACGGCGATGCCGGCGTGGATCTCTACAGCGCCGAAGACCTCGAGCTGGCACCCGGGCACCGGGCGCTGGTGCGGACGGGCATCGCGGTGGCCATCCCGGTCGGAATGGTGGGGCTTGTGCACCCCAGGTCCGGTTTGGCTGCGCGGGTGGGACTCTCGATTGTCAACAGCCCCGGCACCATCGACGCGGGTTACCGTGGTGAGATCAAGATCTCACTGATCAACCTCGACCCCGCGACGCCGATCGTGGTCAACCGTGGCGACCGGATCGCGCAGCTGCTGGTGCAGCGCGTCGAACTGGTCGATCTGGTCGAGGTGGCGTCGTTCGACGAGGCCGGTATGGCCGACACTTCCCGTGGCGCCGGCGGCCACGGTTCCTCCGGCGGACATGCGAGTCTCTGATGGCATTTGGCAGGCGTAAATCCAAGGACGTACCCGTCGACGAACCGGAAACGGCGAGCGCGCACCGAAAGCTGGAAGCGGCCACCGAAATTCCGGCCGACGGCGACCTCGATGGCCCCTTCGACATCGAGGATTTCGACGACCCGTCGGTTGCTGTGCACGGTCGCCTGGACCTCGGCTCAGTGCTGATACCACTGCCGGAGGCGGCCCAGTTGCAGGTCGAGCTGACCGAGACCGGCGTCCCCAGCGCGGTGTGGGTGGTGACGGCCAACGGTCGCTTCACCATCGCTGCCTATGCCGCGCCCAAGACGGCCGGGCTGTGGCGGGAAGTCGCCGCCGAACTGGCGGATTCGCTTCGCGAGGACGGGGCCTCGGTGAGCATCCAAGACGGCCGATGGGGCCGAGAGGTGGTGGGCGCCGGGACCGGTGTGGTGCGGTTCATCGGGGTCGATGGTTACCGCTGGATGATCCGTTGCGTGGTCAACGGCTCCAGTGAAAGCGTGGACGCGCTCACCGAGGAAGCACGAAATGCGTTGTTGGACACGGTAATTCGTCGTGGTGACACGCCGCTGCCGGTGCGCACGCCGCTGCCGGTGCAGCTGCCGGAGCCGATGGCGTCGCAGCTGCGCGAGGCCGCTGCCGCCCAGGGCGCTGCGGGGCAGCCGACCGGGCCGACCGACCCCGACACCGTCGGCCAAGACGAATCGGCCGCCCCCGAGCGTCGCAGTGCCCCGGGTTCGGCCATGCAGCAGCTGCGCGGCACCGGCGGCTAGCGACCCCGGGTCGGTCACCCGCCCCGTTACCGTGCGGCGTTCAGCGCTATCAGACAGGCGGCACCCAGCGCAGCCGGGTCCGCGCCGATCTGGTCCAGGGTCACGGTGCGCAGCGCTGCGTGCGGCGCTGCGGCCGCCCACCGGCGCCCGACGTCAAGCGGATGAATCGGGTCGTCTTCAGCTGCCGCGACGCCCAGCGGCGCTGCCAGCCGGCCAAGTTCTTCGTAGGTCGGCGCGACGTAGCCGGCGGCCTCTTCCATCGCGTCGGGCAGATGCGGCCACTGGCCGAGCCACGACCGGGCCAACTCCTCGGCCAGCCACGGCGGGCTCGACGCGCGCATCTGCGCCGTCGTCGCCTCCAACCCGCCGTCCCGTAGCTGTCGAGCGGAGTGCTGCGCCGCCACTGCGGCGGTCGCGCCGTCCGGTGCGCCGGTCCATGCCGGCAGCGCGGCCAGCACTGCGACCGCGCGTTCGGGATGGTGCAACGCCCACGCGACGGCCACCGCGGCGCCGATCGACACACCGCCGACCACGATCGGTCCGTTGCGCGCGGCGTCGTCCAAGTCGTCCAGGTAGCCCTCGATCAGCCGGGTCGGTTGCGGCCGTGGGGTCAGCAGGCAGGCGCCGGCGTCGCGCAGCGGTGCGCCGAACGCCCGGGCGGCGTAGTTGTCGTCGGATCCGGTTCCCGGCAGCACGACGGCACGAACGCCGCGCAGGTCGATAGCCACCGTTGCATACTGCCCGGGTGCGCGTGGCATTGCGGAACCAATCGGTCTACGGTGTCCGTTGGAACGACAGCACCAGCAACTCAGACGCTCAGGAGAGGCCATGGCCGCGGAAGGTTATCTGCGCCGGCTGGCTCGCCGGTTGACTGAGAACCCCGAGCAGCGTGACGCCGAGGACTTGTCCGACGAGGCGGTGGCGACCGGCGCTCAGCGGGCCATCGACTGCCGGCGCGGCCAAGAGGTCACCGTCGTCGGGACGCTGCGTAGCGTCGAATGCAACGGCAAGGGCTGCGGCGACGGGGTTCGCGCCGAACTGTTCGACGGCACCGACACCATCGAGCTGGTGTGGTTGGGGCAGCGCCGGATTCCCGGGATCGAGTCAGGCCGCACGCTGCGCGTGCAGGGGCGGCTGGGCAAGTTGGACAGCGGCAGCAAGGCCATCTACAACCCGCACTATGAGATTCAGCGGTGAACCACGCCACCGGCGTGGGCGACGCGGCTGACACCGTCGACGGCGATCTCGAGCACGCTGGCGCCGGCCGCACTCCGGCCGAGCGGATGATGCAGCAAATGGGCGGCGTCGCAGGAATCGCCTATTCGTCGCTGCCCGTGCTCGTCTTCGTCGGAACCTCGCGGCTGCTGGGCCTGGCGCCGGCATCCGGTGCCGCGCTCGGTGTCGCCACGCTGATCCTGCTGTGGCGCCTGGTCCGCCGCGAGTCCGTCCAGCCGGCCGTGTCCGGGCTGATCGGCGTCGCCGTCTGCGTGCTGATCGCCTATCTGATGGGGGAGTCGAAAGGCTACTTCCTGCTGGGCATTTGGACGTCATTGAGCTATGCGGCGCTGTTCGCCGCCTCGATTGTGATCCGTCGGCCCGTCGTCGGTTATATCTGGAGCTGGCTGCACGGGCACGATCGCGGCTGGCGCGACGTGCGTGGCGCGGTCTACGCGTTCGACGCCGCCACCTTCACCTGGGTGGTGGTTTTCGCCGCCCGCTTCATCGTGCAGCGGGTGCTCTACGACACCAACCACACCGGCTGGCTGGTGGTGGCGCGAATCGGGATGGGCTGGCCGCTGGCCGCGGTGGCGGCGCTGTTGACCGTCCTGGCGATCAGGACGGCGCAGCGCGCGATCGACGCCGCCGCTACTGGGGCGGCAGCAGTTGCCGACGCAATTCCTCTTCCGCCTCGGTGACCGCGACGAACAACAGCTCGTCGCCGCCCTCCAGCGGCTCGTCGTCCTGCGGCACGATCACCCTCGGCCCGCGCAGGATCGTCACCAGAGCGGTGTCGCGCGGCAGACGTAGTTTGTGTACCGGCTTGCCGCCCCACGGCGTGTCGTCCGGCAGCGTGATCTCGACCAGGTTGGCCTGACCCCGGCGAAACTCCATCAGCCGCACCAGGTCTCCGACGGCGACGGCCTCCTCGATCAACGACGCCAGCATCCGCGGGGTGGACACCGCCACGTCGACGCCCCAGGCGTCGGTGAACAGCCACTCGTTGCGGGGATCGTTGACCCGAGCCACCACCCGGGGCACCGCGAACTCGGTCTTGGCCAGCAGGCTGAGCACCACGTTGGTCTTGTCGTCGCCGGTCGCGGCCACCACGACGTCGAGCTCGTGCAGCCGGATCTGCTCCAGCATGCTCACCTCGCAGGCGTCACCCAGCCGCCAGTGCGCGGCCGGTATGGCGTCCTGATCGATGTGTTCGGGCTTTCGCTCGATCAACGTCACGTCGTGCCCGTTGTCGATCAGTTCGCGGGCCACCGATCGGCCGACCGCGCCCGCACCTGCGATAGCGACTCTCATGCTTCGGCGTCCTCGCCCGGCGGCAGCGCCGCGATGGCCAATGCTTCGGCTGCGTGCCCGGATATCGCCGCCACGTAGACCACGTCGCCGGCCTGGATGACTGTCTTGGGCTCCGGGAGGATACCGGTGCCGAAGCGGGTCAGGAATGCCACCCGGGCGCCGGTGGCGGCCTCCAGAGCGGTCGCCTTGTGGCCCACCCAGTCCTCGTGCAGCACCACTTCGACGACGGCGACGGTTCCGGTCGGGTCGCGCCACCGCGCGGTCTCACTCTCCTGGGTGAGCGCGTGCAGCAGCCGATCTGTGGTCCATGGCACGGTGGCGATCGTCGGAATGCCGAGCCGTTCGTAGACCTCGGCGCGCTTGGCGTCGTAGATCCGCGCGACCACCCGCCGCACCCCGAAGGTCTCCCGGGCCAGCCGCGCCGAGATGATGTTGGAGTTGTCACCGGAGGACACCGCGGCGAACGCGTCGGCCCCTTCGATACCGGCCTTCAGCAGCACATCCCGGTCGAATCCCACACCGAGCACCCGCTCACCGGTGAACTCGGGGCTCAGCCGACTGAACGCCGTGCCGTCGCTGTCGATCACCGCGACGTCGTGGCCGATCCTGGACAGCCCGTCGGCGACCGATGAGCCCACCCGGCCACACCCCATCACCACCACGCGCACTAGAGGTCCTCTCGGCCCGTCAGCCAGTGCGGCCAGACGGCTTGGGAGACATTCTCGTCTCCCGAACCGTACCGGGCGACGCGGTTGGCTTTACTCTTGGCTCTCGTGACCAAACTTTCGACTGCGGCGCGCCGACTGGTGCTGGGTAGGCCGTTTCGCAGTGACCGGTTGAGCCACACCCTGCTGCCCAAGCGGATCGCCCTGCCGGTGTTCGCCTCCGATGCACTGTCCTCGGTGGCGTATGCCCCTGAAGAGGTCTTCCTGATGCTGTCGGTGGCCGGCCTGGCGGCGTATTCGCTGACGCCGTGGATCGGCGTCGCGGTGGCGGCGGTGATGTTGGTCGTGGTGGCCAGCTACCGGCAGAACGTGCACGCCTACCCGTCCGGCGGTGGTGACTACGAGGTGGTCACCACCAACCTCGGCCCCAACGCCGGGCTGACGGTGGCCAGCGCTCTGATGGTGGATTACGTTCTCACGGTTGCTGTTTCGACGGCGTCGGCGATGTCGAACATCGGCTCGGCGATTCCCTTCGTGGCCACCCACAAGGTGCTGTTCTGCGTTGTCTCGATTCTGCTGGTGATGGGACTGAACCTGCGCGGCATTCGCGAATCCGGTGTGGCCTTTGCCATTCCGACTTACGCGTTCATCATCGGGGTAGCCGCCATGCTCGGCTGGGGGCTGGTCCGGATCTATCTGATGGGTGAGCCGCTGCGCGCCGAATCTGCCGCCTTCACCATGCACGCCGAACACGGATCGATCACCGGCTTTGCGTTCGCCTTTCTGGTGGCGCGGTCGTTCTCGTCGGGCTGTGCGGCGCTGACCGGTGTCGAGGCGATCAGCAATGGGGTGCCGGCTTTCCGAAAGCCCAAGTCGCGTAATGCGGCAACGACGTTGCTGATGCTCGGCGCCGTCGCGGTCAGCCTGCTGGTGGGCATCATTCTGCTGGCCAAAGAGACTCGCGTTCAGATCGTCGACAATCCCGCCCTGCAGCTGTCCGGTATACCGGGTGGCTACCAGCAGAAGACGCTCGTCACCCAGATCGCACAGGCCGTTTTCGGCAGTTTCCACATCGGCTTCCTGCTGATCGCCGTCGTGACCGCACTCATCCTGGTGCTGGCGGCCAACACCGCGTTCAACGGATTCCCGGTGCTGGGCTCGGTGCTCGCACAGGACAGTTACCTGCCCCGCCAGTTGCACACCCGCGGCGACCGGCTGGCGTTCTCCAACGGCATCGTGTTTCTCGCGGTTGCAGCGCTGGCGGCGATCATCGCGTTTCGTGCTCAGGTCACCGCGTTGATCCAGCTCTACATCGTCGGGGTGTTCATCTCGTTCACGCTCAGTCAGATCGGCATGGTCCGGCACTGGACTCGATTGCTAGCCAACGAATCCGACCCCGCCACCCGGCGGACGATGAGGCGTTCACGGGTGGTCAACACGATCGGGTTCGTGGCCACTGGGGCGGTGCTGCTCGTCGTCTTGGTCACCAAGTTCCTGGCCGGCGCCTGGATCGCGATTGTCGCGATGACGCTGCTGTTCGGGTTGATGAAGATGATCCGGGGGCATTACGACGCAGTCAGCCGGGAAATCGAGCAGCATGCCGAAGATCACGACATGGTTTTGCCCAGCAAAAATCACGCGATCGTGCTGGTGTCGAAAATGCACCTGCCGACACTGCGCGCGTTGGCCTACGCGCGCGCGACGAGGCCCGATGTGTTGGAGGCGGTCACAGTGAGCGTCGACGATGCCGAAACCCGTGCGCTGGTCCGCGGCTGGGAACACAGCAATCTCAAGGTGCCGCTGAAGGTCATCGCCTCGCCGTACCGCGAAATCACCCGTCCGATATTGGATTACGTGAAACGGGTCAGCAAGGAATCGCCACGCAGCGTGGTGACAATATTTCTGCCGGAATACGTGGTCGGCCACTGGTGGGAGCATGTGCTGCACAACCAGAGTGCGTTGCGCCTGAAAGGGCGGTTGCTATTCATGCCGGGGGTGATGGTGACATCAGTTCCATGGCAACTCAATTCGTCGGAGCGGCTGAAGACGATGCACCCGTACGCGGCTCCTGGCGACGCGCGACGAGGGATATTCGATTGACGTCGAACACCACCGCAGCGCCGACTCCGGCACTGGGGCAGCTGACACTGACCGTCGGTGCACCGGCGAACGGGGGGACGTGCGTGGCGCGGCACGACGGCCGGGTGGTGTTCGTCCGCTACGCCCTTCCCGGGGAGAAAGTACGGGTTCAGGTCACCGCGGACCGCGGTTCGTATTGGCGTGCCGAGACGATCGAGGTGATCCAACCTTCCGCCGACCGGACCGCGTCGCTGTGCCCGATCGCCGGTGTGGACGGCGCAGGATGTTGCGACCTGGCCTTTGTCGAGCCGGCCGCGGCGCGAGCGCTGAAAGCCGAAGTGGTGTCTAATCAGCTTGCCCGCCTGGGTAATTACCAGTGGAGCGGTGATGTCGAGCCGCTGTCGCCCACCGGCCAGACCGGCTGGCGGACCCGGATTCGGCTCGATGTGGGTGCCGATGGCCGCCCGGGTTTTCACCGCTACCACAGCGACGAACTGGTCGCCGATCTCGACTGCGGTCAACTGCCGGCGGGAATGGTCGACGGTCTGACCGACACAGCATGGCCGCCCGGCTCGCACCTGCATGTCGTCGTCGACGATGACGGTCAGCGCCATGTGGCGCGCACGGTGCGCCACGGCCGGCGCAACGCGACCGAGGTGGTCGAGGGCAGCCACCAGGGTGTGCAGCGCGCCGGGCGGCACAGCTGGCAGGTGCCGGTGACGGGGTTCTGGCAGGCGCACCGTGACGCGGCGCGCACCTACAGCGACCTGGTGAGCGACTGGGCGCGACCCGATCCGGGGATGACCGCATGGGATCTCTACGGCGGCGCCGGACTTTTCGCCGCGGTTCTGGCCGACGCGGTGGGGGAGTCCGGCCAGGTGGTCACCGTCGACAGTGCGCGGGCGGCGTCCCGTGTGGCGCGGGCCACGTTGGCCGATTTTCCGCAGGTTCGTGTGGTCAGCGATTCGGTGCGGCGGGCGTTGACCGCGCAGCGCGGACGTGCCGACGTCGCCGTGCTGGATCCCCCGCGCGGCGGCGCCGGACGCGAGGTGATTGATCTGCTTTCCGCGGCAGGGGTCCCGCGTATCGTTCATATCGGTTGTGAGGCGGCATCCTTCGCCCGCGATGTCGGGCTGTACCAGAGTCACGGTTACGCGGTGAACAAGCTATCGGCGTTCGACTCCTTTCCGCTGACTCACCACATCGAGTGCGTCGCGTTGCTGACGCGCTGACCGGCTAAGCGAGGACGAAGTACCTCAGCCACAAGTAGAGCCCGGCCAAGACGGTGGACATCACGGTGATCACGATGCCCTTGCGGGTGAACTCCCAAAACGAGATGGAGTAGCCCGACGACAGCGCGATTCCGATCATCACAATGTTCGCGCTGGACCCGACGGCGGTGAGGTTGCCACCCAGGTCGCCACCGAGAGCCAACGACCACCACAGCACGTCGTGGTGCTCCTGGTGCGGCATCGCCGAGGCGAGCTGGGTGACGATCGGCGTCATCGTGGCCACGTAGGGGACGTTGTCGATCAGGCCGGATGCCAGTGTCGAGACGACGAGGATCAACATCGTGGTGAAAAGCGCATGGCCGCCGGTGATTCCAGCGGCCAGCTGACCCAGATGGGTGATGAAACCGGTCTTGAGCAGCGCGCCCACCATGACGAACAGGCCAACAATGAACAGCAGCGTGTCCCATTCGACGCTGGCGAGATAGTCCGACTTCTCCATTTTGGAGACCAGAATGAGGGCTCCGGCACCCAACAGCGCCACCAGCGAGGGCTGAATGTGGATGGCCGGAGACACGATGAAGCCGACGAACACCAGGCCCAGCACCGCGCCGCACTTGATGAGTAACCGGCCGTCCCGCAGAACCCCGCGCGCATCCAACGACATCACATCGGCGACCCGCTCGGGCGAGACGGTGGCGAAGCCACGAAACAGCAACGGTGTGACGATGACGAAGACCACCATGATGATGACGACGATCGGCGCCATGTTGAAGAGAAAAGCGTTGAACGACAGGCCTTTGCGGGCGCCGATGATGATGTTCGGCGGGTCGCCGACCAGCGTCGCTGCGCCGCCGATGTTGGAGGCGAACACCTCGGCGATCAACATCGGCACCGGGTTGATCGCCAGTCGGTCGCACACCAGCAACGTGACGGGCGCAATCAGCAGAACCGACACCACGTTGGGCAGCAAAGCCGAGGCCACGGCCATCACCAGGGTCAGCAGAATCATGATACGCACCGGAGATCCGTTGGCGCGCTTGGCCGCCCAGATGGCGGTGGATTCGAACACTCCGGTCTGCTGCAGGATGCTGACGATGATCATCATGCCCAGCATCAAAAAGATGACATCCCAGTCGATCCCGGTTTCCTGGGAGTAGAACACGTCGGGCGCGTCGATGGACGGCAGGATGAGCATCAGGCCGGCACCGACCAGTGCGACGGTGGTCTTGTTGAAGCGTTCACTGATGATGCACGCATACGAAACCACGAATACCGCTACGGCGAAATACATCTGAATGTTTGCCGCGGTCATCGTCGCAGCACCCCGGGGCTCACCAATCGGTTCCTTTCATCAGCGGGCTAACTGACGTCACATCGGTGGTCGCGTTGTCGACTAGCTCATCACGAAGTAGCGCAGCCACAGATAGAGCGCGCACAGGACGGTCGACATGGCGGTGACCAGCACACCCTTGCGGGTGAACTGCCAGAACGAGATGGGGTTGCCCGATTTCAGCGCGATACCGAGCATCACGATGTTGGCGCTGGACCCGACGGCGGTGAGGTTGCCGCCCAAATCGCCACCCAGCGCCAACGCCCACCACATCACGTTGTGGTGTGAGTGGGCCGGAATCACCGAGGCCAGGTGACTCACGATCGGTGTCATGGTCGCGACGTACGGAACATTGTCGATGATGCCGGACAGCAGCATCGACACGCACAGGATCAGCATCGTCGTCACCAGCACATTGCCACCGGTGGCGTCCGCCGCCATCTGCCCCAGGGCTTTGATGACCCCGGTTTTGAACAGCGCGCCCACCATCACGAACAGGCCGATCATGAACAGCAGGGTGTCCCATTCGACGTTGGCCAGGTAGTCCGACTTGTCCAATCCGGAAGCGAGGATGAGCACACCCGCGCCCAGCAGGGCCACCAACGCCGGCTGCAGGTGAATCGTTTCGGAGACGATGAATCCGACGAAGACCAGGACCAAGACAATGCCGGATTTGATCAGCAGCGAACGATCGTGGAGCGCATCCTTTTGGTCGACGTTCACCACGTCGGCGATCCGTTCGGGGTCCGCGGCGGTGAGCCCGCGGAACAGCAGTGGCAGCGTGGCGACGAACACCAGCATGACGACGATCACGATGGGCGCCATGTTGAGCAAGAAGGCGTTGAACGACAAGTCGTCGCGCGAGCCGATGATGATGTTGGGCGGGTCCCCGACCAGCGTCGCTGCGCCGCCGATGTTGGAGGCGAACACCTCGGCCATCAGCAGTGGGACCGGGTTGATCGCCAGCCGTTCACACACCAGTAGGGTCACCGGGGCGATCAGCAGCACGGACACCACGTTGGGCAGCACCGCCGAGGCCGCGGCCATCACCAGGGCCAGCAGGATCATGATTCGCATGGGCGATCCGTTGGCGCGCTTGACTGCCCAGATTGCGGTGTATTCGAATATTCCGGTCTGGCGCAGGATGCTGACGATGATCATCATGCCCAGCATCAAAAAGATGACGTCCCAGTCGATTCCGCTGACCTGTGAGTAGAACACGTCGCGCGATTCGATCACCGGCAAGGTGATCATCAGGCCTGCACCGACCAGCGCGACGATGGTGTTGTTGAACCGCTCGCTGATGATGCATACGTAGGCAGCGATGAACACCGCGATCGCGAAATACGTCATCAGCGCTGCCCTCGACGCCCGATCAAGTCTCTGGTACCTCGACCTCGATGCTCACGACCCTGGGATTTTCCACGACATCCGCGGCGCTCTGCCAGCCTATAACAGGGTCCTGGTTATCTTCGTGTTGAGCGGCGTTAGCTGGCGAGCCTCGAAATAGTCGGGCGCGCTTGCCGTGTGGCGAACGAACCAACTATTCCTTGAGGGCTGCGGCGAGCAGGCGGGACGCGGTGATCACACCGTGCAGCTTGCCGTCTTTGACCACGGCAACCAGTGGGCTCCGCAGCCGTGCCATGACTTCGGCTACCTCGATGATGGTGTCGTCCGCGTCTGCCACCGGAACATGCTGACGCTGCTTTGGCAGCACGTCGCGAATCGTCTTGGTGCCTAGCCTTTTTGCAGCGTGGTCAGACATCGACTCGGTGAGTACGCTCGCCAGTCCAGGGTCATCCTGGACATAGCCGGGCACAATGAACCGCACCACCTGAGACGCCGGTAGCACCGCAAACGGTGTTTCGGACGTCTCTGTCACGACCACGAGGCCGTTGAGCCGATGCTCGGCCAGCAGGCGCACTGCGTCAAGAGCATTCGAGTCGATGCTTACCACCGGAAACTTTTCGTCAAGATCCTCTGCCCGCACATAGCCAGAATACGTCCGCGGAGAGCTTTCGGTTACCAGGGTGGGCGTAAGTGAATTCTCAGGTTGCGTTCGAGCCCCATCCGAACATAGTCGATCGCGCGGCCTGCAGCGAAGGGGACCTCAGGATTTGAGCGCCGCGGCCATTACTTGTGCAGCGGTGAGTACCCCGTGCAGCGTTCCCTTCTCCGTCACCGCGATCAGCGGGCATCGCTGTTGCGCCATCTCCGCAGCGACCTTGACGACACTGTCGCGGGCATCGATGGTGGCGAACTTGCGGGGCTTATCCGGCAGCAGGTCGGCGACGGTTTTGCCCATCAGGTTTTGGCTGTGATCGGTCAGCGTGTCGCCCACGACGCCGGCCAGCGCGGGGTCGTGCCGCACATAGCGAGGAAGGATGAATTGCAGCATTTCCGATGCCAGCAGCACTGCGACCGGTCTGTCCGATGCGTCGGTGACGATGACGCCTGGCAGACCGTGCTCGGCGATCAGACGCGCGGCGTCGATGGCGCCCGAATCTGCTGTCACGATCGGAAACTGGTCGTCGAGGTCCGCTGCTCGCACACAGCCACCATACGGCCAAATCGCTGGCTAGGCGAAGTAGCGCAGCCACAGATAGCCGAGGGACAGCACAAACGACATCGCGGTCACTGCCGCACCGCGTTTGGTGAAGTCCCAGAACGACACGGGGTGGCCGGCGCGTTCGGCGATTCCTACCGCGACGATGTTCGCGCTGGCGCCGACCGGGGTGAGGTTCCCGCCCAGCACGGTGCCCAGCAGCAGTGCCCACCACAGCACTCCTGAACTCGCGTGCCCGGGGATCGAGTCGGCGAACTGCCCGACGACCGGTGTCATCGCAGCGGCATACGGAACGTTGTTGATGACGCTGCCGATCGTGAAGGAGACGGCGAGGATGAGCACTGTCGCCGTCCAGATGTCGCCGTGGGCGAAGTTGCTGGCCACCGTTGCCAATTGTTTGATGACCCCGGTCTTGACGAGTGCCCCGACCATGACGAACAGCCCGGCGAAGAACAGCAGCGTCTCCCACTCGACGCTGGACAGGTAGAACTCGCGGTCGATTCCAGTAAGCACAATCAGCAGGCCGGCACCCGCCATCGCCACCAGCGAGGGCTCCATGCGGATCTGCTCATGCAGGACGAACCCGGTGAACACGATCGCCAGGACGATCACGCACTGCCGGAGTAGACGCGGGTTACGGATCGCCTCGCGTTCGTCGAGCAACATGACGTCTGCGATGCGCTCGGGATCGGCCTTGAAGAACCCCGGGTACAGCCGGGGCAGCACCGCTATCAACGCCACCAGTACCAAGAGCACTGCCGGTGCCATGTTTGCGCTGAACTCGATGAAGCTCAGGTGCGCTCCCGTACCGATGATGATGCTGGTCGGGTCGCCGACCAGGGTGGCCGCGCCGGCGATGTTGGCGGCGATCGCCTCGACGACGAGGAACGGCGCGGGGTTGATGTCGAGCCGATCGCACACCAGAAGGGTGACCGGGGCGATCAGCAATATCGTGGTGACATTGTCCAGAACGGCAGTCCCCAACGCCGTGACAATAATCAGTAGGATCAGGATGCGTAACGGAGATCCCTTGGCGCGCTTGGCCGCCCAGATCGCCACGTATTCGAAGGCGCCGGTTTGCCGCACGACGCTGACGATGATCATCATGCCCAGGAGTAGAAACAGGACGTCCCAGTTGACCCCGGTGTCGCGGGAGTAAAAAATGTCCTCAGAACTGATCAGCGGCAAGAAGAACATCAACGTCGCGCCGATGAGCGCGATCTTGGTTTTGTTGAAGCGGTCGGTGGTGATCAGCCCGTAGCAGACCACGAATACGGTCGAGGCATAGACGGCGTGGAAAACGGCGCTGCTCATCGGCGGTCCTGTCGGGCGGTCGTGTTGTTCGACATGGAATGACGGGCGACCCTCAAGATACGAGCACCTCAGCTGGTGGGCGTGTGATCCTCAACACGCCGTTGACATCTGACGTCCGTCCGCTAGGCGCGGTGGCGCCGACCGAGCAAGTCATGCCGCACTCCCGAGTAGCCCGTATTAGCAAAAAACACCGGAACAGCACTGCCAACGCCGACCAGGCTTCCCGGCACACCGGGGGACACGGTAGCAGCCTTGTCTGTGGTGTTTCTGTGCGCCGGTGCTGCGTGTCTGGCCGGGTATCTACGCTGGTCCGCGCGCCACGTCGGCGGTCCTGAGTACACTGACACAATGCTTGAACGGATCCGTGGACCCGCCGATCTGCAGCACCTTTCGCAGGCGGAATTGCGCGATCTGACCGCCGAGATCCGCGACTTTCTGATTCACAAAGTTGCTGCGACAGGCGGCCATCTGGGTCCCAACCTCGGTGTCGTCGAGCTGACGCTGGCGTTGCATCGTGTTTTCGACTCGCCGCACGACGCGATCATTTTCGACACCGGCCACCAGGCCTACGTGCACAAGATCCTGACCGGACGCGCCGCGGACTTCGAGACACTGCGGAAAAAGAATGGTCTGTCGGGATATCCGTCGCGCTCGGAGAGCGAACACGACTGGGTCGAGTCGAGCCACGCCAGCGCCGCGCTGTCCTATGCCGACGGGTTGGCGAAGGCTTTCGAGCTGACCGGGCATCGCAACCGGCATGTGATCGCGGTGGTGGGCGACGGTGCACTCACCGGCGGTATGTGCTGGGAGGCTTTGAACAACATCGCGGCGACGCGGCGGCCGGTGGTGATCGTCGTCAACGACAACGGCCGCAGCTACGCACCGACCTTCGGCGGCCTGGCCAACCACCTGGCCATGCTGCGGCTACAGCCCGGCTACGAGCACCTGTTGGAACGGGGCCGTAGTGCGGTTCGCGGCATGCCGCTCTTCGGCGACCTGGCCTACCAGTTCATGCACAGCATCAAAGCCGGTGTGAAAGACGCACTTTCGCCGCAGCTGCTGTTCACCGATCTCGGGCTGAAGTACGTGGGACCGGTTGACGGCCACGACGAGCACGCGGTCGAGGCCGCGCTGCGGCGGGCGCGTGGATTCCATGGACCGGTGTTGGTGCACGTCGTCACCCAGAAGGGCCGCGGGTACGGCCCGGCCGAGGACGACGAGGCCGACCAGATGCATTCCTGCGGAGTGATCGACCCGGTGACCGGTCTGGCGACCAAGATTCCCGGGCCGAGTTGGACGGCTGCTTTCTCGGAGTCGCTGATCGAGCTGGCGGCCAAGCGCCGCGACATCGTCGCGATCACCGCGGCCATGCCCGGGCCGACCGGGCTCAGCGCATTCGGGGAACGCTTCTCGGACAGGATGTTCGACGTCGGTATCGCCGAGCAGCACGCGATGACGTCGGCGGCGGGGCTGGCGATGGGTGGAATGCACCCCGTCGTCGCGATCTACGCGACGTTCCTCAACCGGGCGTTCGACCAGATCATGATGGACGTCGCATTGCACAAGCTGCCCGTCACGATCGTCCTCGACCGTGCCGGTATCACCGGCAACGACGGCGCCAGTCACAACGGCATGTGGGACATGTCGATGCTGGGCATCGTGCCCGGGATCCGGGTGGCCGCGCCCCGCGACGGCGCCCGGCTGCGCGAGGAACTCGGCGAAGCGGTGGCCGTCGACGGACCAACGGTGATCAGGTTCCCGAAAGGCGATGTCGGCGAGGATATTCCAGCGGTACAACGACATTCCGCGGTAGACATACTGGCGGTGCCCGCCGACGGTCTCGGTGCCGACGTGCTGCTGGTGTCGGTCGGAGCGTTCGCGTCGATGGCCCTGGCGGTGGCCGGGCGGTTGCGCGATCAGGGCATCGGTGTGACGGTGGTCGACCCGCGATGGGTGCTGCCGGTGTCAGAGGCGCTGGGGGAGTTGGCGATCGCGCACAAGGTGGTTGTCACGCTGGAGGACAACGGGGTGGCCGGTGGTGTCGGCTCGGCTGTGTCAGCGGCGCTGCGGGCCGCCGAGATCGACGTGCCGTGCCGCGATGTCGGTCTGCCGCAACAATTCTTCGATCACGCGTCGCGCGCTGAGGTGCTCGCCGACGCCGGCCTGACCGACCAGCACGTGTCGCGTCGCATCACCGGTTGGATCGCGGCGTTGTCCCGCGACGGCGTCGAGTCCGGGACCGAGATCACCGAGCAGCTGGACTGATACATAATCTCCCTGTCGAGATCGACTTTAGCGCGGATGTTTCTCGAAAATGTCTGCGCTAAAGTCGATTTCGATCGCAATTCGAGCGGACTATTCGCCCCCCTGCGGTGGCGATTGCAACGCCACGGCCAACACCGGCACGGTCAGCTGGCGTTGCCAGTTGCGGGCCTGCCCGGCGGCGAGGAACTCATCGACTGCCGCTGCCGCGTCACCGGCGGGCGCTTCCCAATCCCAGCACAGCCGCCGGATCAGTTCGGGCGTGACCAGATTCTCGGTCGGCACTGTCACCCGCTCCGACAGTTCCCGTAACGCGGCACGGGCCGCGTCCAGACGCGCGGCGGCCTCCGGGCGCCGCCGGGCCCAGCGGGCCGGCGCGGGCGGTCCGCTGAGTGATTCGGATTCCTCGGCCGGACCGGGGTTTTCGCGCGCGGCCTCGAGCGCTGCGAGCCAGGTGGACGCGCTGCGGCGTTGTCGCTTTCCGCCGAAGATCGGTAATGCGACCAAGTCGTCGAGGGTCTTGGGATCGGCGGCCGCGGCCTCGATGATCGCCGAATCGGGCAGGATGCGACCCGGCGCGATGTCGCGTCGTTGCGCGATCTCGTCACGTACCGTCCATAATTCGCGGACCGCAGCCAGCCCGCGCTGGTCTCGGACCTTGTGAATACCCGAGGTGCGGCGCCAGCGGTCCCGGCGTGTCGTCGGCGAGGTCTGGCCGGCGCTGCGTCGAAGGTAGTCGAATTCTTGTGCCGCCCAATCGGTTTTACCCTGCTCTTCGAGCACGGCCGCGATCTGCGCACGCAGGCCGATGAGCACCTCGACGTCGAGCGCCGCGTAGTTGAGCCATGCGGCCGGCAGTGGACGCCGAGACCAGTCCGCCGCGCCGTGGCCTTTGGCCAGCCCCACACCCAGCAGGCGTTGCGCCATCGCCGCCAAGTTGACTCGATCGAAACCCGCCAGCCGCCCGGCCAATTCGGTGTCATACAGCGCCGGTGGCTGTATACCGACCTCGGCCAGACAAGGTAGGTCCTGGTCGGCTGCGTGCAGGATCCACTCGTCGGATGCCATCACATCGGCGAGGGGCCGCAGCACGGTCTCCGAGTCGCCACCGTGGCTCACCGGGTCGATCAGCACGGTGCCCGCGCCGCCTCGTCGGATCTGAATCAGGTAGGCGCGGTTGGAGTAGCGGAATCCCGACGCGCGTTCGGCGTCCACCGCGAACGGGCCGTGGCCGCCGGCCAACAGCGATGCCGCGGCCTTGATCTCCTCGGTGGTGGTCGAGAGGTGTGGCACCCCATCGGCGGGATGCAGCAACGGCGTGACGTCAGGTTCCGCTGCGTCGGGCAGGTCGGTGTCTGGTCGGGTCGGCTCGCTGGCCATGTCAAACGCGCGACCGGGTGCCCAGATCTGTCACCCCGACCGGCGGCAGCCCCGCGGCGTGCTCCAGGACGTCGCAGAACGCCTCGACATGGGTACCGATGTCGGTGGTGAGTGCAGTCCACGACGCCCGCAGCTCCAGCTGGTGGGCCCGCGGCGGTCCGGAGATGTCGCCGTAGCGCACCGAGGTGGTGGCGGTGACTGTGCCGCCGAGAGCGGTGATCTGTTCGGTATGCGCCTCCAGCGCCTCGACAAGCCAGCTCCACGCGACCTCCGGCAGCAGCGGGTCGACGGCCTCGCTGGAATCCAGGTCGGCCTGGATGTAGGCGACCAGGCGCATGGTGCCGTCCCAGGCGTCAGCGCCCTCGGGGTCGTAGAGCAGGATCAACCGTCCGAACGCGTCGCCGTCGGACCGCTCCGGGACGACGTCGACCTCGGGGCGTTTGACTTCGGCACCCAGTGCGTAGCTGTAGGGCGCGAGACGCTGCGGTGGACGGATGGGGCCCAGCTCGATTTCGGCGCGGACGGTGGCTCCGCTCATCGCCTCCACAGCCTCGCGAAACGGGATTGGCTCGGCTGCTGTCACAGGCGCCGTACCTCCTCGTCGCTTCGCTCCGCCTCGCAGCGTTGCTGGCGGTTCACAGCATTTGACGCTAGACCTAACCGTCGACAGGTGGACACAGGCGCGCCGAGTCGGTCGCCGGGGTGCCATCACAGCAGACTGGGCCGCCATCGCTAATCGGTGTTGAAATGCGCCGGTCGCTTCTCCCGGTGGGCGGCCAGGCCCTCGCGCACATCAGGCCCGCTGAAACTCAGAAACTCCAGGCCAAGGGATGTTTCGAAGGCCGGCGCCGCGGTCCGGTACCAGTGGTTGAGGCTGTGTTTGGTGAACCGGATCGCCGACTGAGCCCCGCGCGCCAACTCGTTCGCGATCCGGGTGGCGGTGTCGAGCACCTCGTCGTCGTCCACGCACAGCGACACCAACCCGATCCGTTCGGCTTCTTCGCCGGACAGCGGCGCGCAGGTGAGTAGGTAGTACTTGGCTTTGGCCATCCCGACCAGCAGCGGCCAGCAGATGGCGGCGTGGTCGCCGGCGGCCACGCCCAGCTTGGTGTGCCCGTCGATGATCTTGGCGGTGCGCCCGGCCACCGAAATGTCGGCAAGCAGCGCCACGACCAGGCCCGCGCCCACCGCTGCGCCGTGAATCGCCGAGATCACCGGCTTGTCCAGGTTGACCATGTTGAGCACCAGGTCGCGGGCCTCGCGCATGATCCGCATCCGGTCGTCGAACTCACCCATCGTCTGGTCGATCAGGTCGAAGCTGCCACCTGAGGAGAACGCTTTGCCCTCGCCGCGGACCAGCACCGCGCGGACGTCGGGGTCGCGGCCGATGGCCGGCCAGATGTCGGCGAGGTCGCGGTGCATCTGCGGCCCGACCGAGTTGAGTCCGGGAGAGTCCAGGATTACCTGCAGCACGCCGTGCTCGCCGCGTTCGACGCGCAGGCTGGGGAACTCGTCGTAGCTGACTGTTGGGCGGCGGACTGGCATCGGAGCTCCTGACGACTGGCTCACGGGCATTACCGACAACGAGGTTACGCACGGACTGTGACGCTGCCCGCCGCACCCGGCTGTCGGCCCGTCGTGGCAGCATTGAGGCTGATGAGTGAGCGCCGTACGCTTCCCGACTCGCCGTATCTGGCCGCGGCCGCCGGTCGCAAACCCAACCGGGTGCCGGTGTGGTTCATGCGCCAGGCCGGCCGTTCGCTGCCGGAGTACCGCGAGCTGCGCAGGCGCAACACCATGATGGAGGCCTGCTTCAACGCCGAGCTGATCGGCGAGATCACGTTGCAGCCGATCCGCCGGCACGATGTCGACGCCGCAATCCTGTTCTCCGACATCGTGGTTCCGCTGCGCGGCGCCGGTGTCGACGTGGACATCGTCGCCGATGTCGGCCCGGTCATCGCGGCGCCGGTGCGTACCGCCGCCGACGTCGACGCGCTGGGTGCGCTCGATCCGGCCGGTGTGCAACCGGTTGCGGACGCGGTCGCGCTGCTGGTCCGCGAGCTGGGTCAGGTACCGCTGATCGGCTTCGCCGGTGCCCCGTTCACGCTGGCGTCCTATTTGGTCGAGGGCGGTCCGAGCCGTAACCACGCCAAAACCAAGGCGATGATGCTGTCCGAGCCGGCTTCCTGGCATGCACTGATGGAGAAGTTGACCGAGCTGACCATCGGATTCCTGCGGGTACAACTCGACGCCGGGGTGGATGCGATTCAGGTGTTCGATTCGTGGGCCGGTGTGCTGTCGTTGGCGGACTACCGCCGCTACGTGCTGCCACACAGTTCGCGGGTGTTCGCCGCACTCGCCGACCGGGGTGTTCCGATGACGCACTTCGGCGTCGGCTCCGCAGAGCTGTTGGGCGCCATGTCGGCGGCCGGAGCAACGGTGGTCGGGGTCGACTGGCGGACCTCGCTGGTCGACGCGGCAGCGCGGGTCGAAAGCGGTAAGTCGTTGCAGGGCAACCTCGATCCGGCGGTGCTGCTGGCCGGCTGGCCGGCCGTCGAGCACGCAGCGCGCACGGTGGTCGATGACGGTCGACGCGCTGTGGACGCCGGCGCGGCCGGGCACATCTTCAACCTCGGCCACGGCGTGTTGCCCGAGACCGATCCTGCCATTCTCACCGACCTGGTAGCGCTGATCCATTCGCTATGACTTCTGCCAAGCACTCGTATTGCGTAGTCGGTGGCGGGATTTCCGGCCTCACCGCCGCTTACCGGCTGCGCCGGAAAGCGGGTGAGCAGGCGAGCATCACGCTGTTCGAGCCGTCGGACCGGCTCGGTGGTGTGCTGCGCACCGAACAGGTCGGCGGCGTCGCGGTCGACGTCGGCGCCGAAGCGTTCGTGGTGCGCCGACCCGAAATGCCGGCGCTGATGGCCGAATTGGGCCTGGCGAACCAACAACTGGGCACCACTGGGGCGCGCCCGCTGATCTACAGCCAGGCGCGGCTACACCCGTTGCCGACTGGAACGCTCAACGGCATCCCCTCGTCGGCGGAGTCGATGGCCGGCCTGGTCAACGACGCCACCCTCGCCCGGATCGCCGCCGAGCAGGATCAGCCGTTGAACTGGAGACATGGCTCCGACCCGGCCGTTGGCGACCTGATCGCCGACCGGTTCGGCGACCAGGTGGTGGCGCGGTCAGTGGATCCGATGCTCAGCGGCGTCTACGCCGGATCGGCGGCGACCATCGGCCTCCGTGCGGCGGCGCCCACCCTGGCCGCGGGTCTGGATGCCGGCGCCACGAGCGTGACCGAAGCGGTCCGGCAAGCCCTCAGCAGCATCACCGCCGGCCCGATCTTCGGTGCGGTCGGCGGGGGATACACCGTGCTGGTGGAAGAACTGGTCCGGCGTGGCCGTTTCCGCTGGGTGCCGGCCGCGGTCGACGGCATCGAGGCCGCCGGGCGGGGTTGGGAGCTGCGGGACACCGCCGGTGAGCACTGGCACGCCGACGCGGTGATCTTCGCCGTTCCCGCGGCGCGTCTTGCCGGACTGGTCGACAAGGCCGCCCCGCGCACCGCCGCGGCCGCCGGCCGGATCGCCAGCGCGTCCTCGGTGGTGCTGGCGATGGCGGTGCCCCGCGGCATCGACTTCCCGCAGAACTCCGGCGTTCTGGTGGCCAGCGGAGAACGGTTGCGCGCCAAGGCAATTACGCTGTCGTCACGAAAGTGGGGGCGGCGCGCCGACGTCGAGCTGTTGCGGCTGTCGTTCGGACGTTTCGGTGACGACCTGGCGACCCGCGCGACCGACGACGAGCTGCTGACCTGGGCGCTGGAAGACCTGGCCACGGTTTTCGAGCTCACGGTCGAACCGGTCGACGTCCACGTGCAGCGCTGGCCTGACGCGATGCCGCAGTACGGGCCTGGCCACCGTGAGCTGGTTGCCGAACTGCGGGCCGGTCTACCCCCGACCTGTCAGGTGGCGGGCAGTTACCTCGACGGGATCGGGGTGCCGGCCTGTGTGGGCGCCGCGGGGCGGGCCGCCGCTGCCGCGGTCCGGGCCGTCGAAACGCCCGTGGCACGATAGTTCTCATGGCCCGCCTGGACTACGACGCTCTGAATTCCACCGTCCGCTACCTGATGTTCTCGGTGTTCTCGGTGCGCGCCGGGGAACTGGGCGACCAACGAGACCAGGTCGTCGAGGAAACCGCGACCTTCTTCAAGCAGTGCGAGGACCGCGACGTCGTGGTCCGCGGACTCTACGACGTCGCGGGCTTGCGGGCCGACGCCGACTTCATGATCTGGACACACGCTGAACGCGTCGAGGCGCTACAAGCCACCTACTCCGACTTCCGCCGCACCACCAGGTTGGGCCGGGCGTCGACACCGGTGTGGAGCAGCGTCGCGCTGCATCGGCCCGCCGAATTCAACAAGAGCCACGTCCCGGCGTTCCTGGCCGGCGAGGAGCCGGGCGCCTACATCTGCGTCTACCCGTTCGTGCGGTCCCTCGAGTGGTACCTGCTGCCCGAGGAGGAGCGCCGCCGCATGCTGGCCGAACACGGCATGGCGGCCCGCGAATACAAAGACGTCCGGGCGAACACGGTGCCGGCGTTCGCGCTCGGCGACTACGAATGGCTGCTGGCGTTCGAGGCGCCGGAACTGCATCGCATCGTGGACCTGATGCGGGAACTGCGGGCCACCGACGCGCGTCGGCACACCCGCGAAGAGACGCCGTTCTTCACCGGGCCGCGGGTGACGGTCGAGCAGCTGGTCAATTCGCTGCCCTGATTCTCACAGCAGAGGGGATATATGACAACGCAATTCGATCCCAACGATCCCACTCGATTCGAAGAGATGTACCGCGACGATAGGGTCGCGCACGGTTTGCCCGCCGCCACACCCTGGGATATCGGCGGTCCGCAGCCGGTGGTACGACAACTGGTCGCGTTGGGTGCGATCAGGGGCGAGGTCTTGGACCCGGGCACCGGCCCAGGGCATCACGCCATCTACTACGCGGCGCAGGGCTACTCGGCCACCGGGATCGACGGCTCGGAAACCGCACTGCAGCGGGCCCGCGAGAATGCCCGCAAGGCGGGTGTCTCGGTGAACTTCCAGCTGGCTGACGCGACGAAACTCGACGGACTGGACAACCATTTCGACACCGTCGTGGATTGTGCTTTCTACCACACCTTTTCGACGGAGCCTGAGCTGCAGAGGTGCTACGCAGCGGCGTTGCATCGGGCCACCAAGCCGGGGGCCCGGCTGTACATGTTCGAGTTCGGTACCGGCAACGTCAACGGGTTCTTCATGCCGCGTTCGCTGACCGAAGACGACTTCCGCCACGTGTTCCCCGACGCCGGTTGGGAGATCAGCTACCTCGGGTCGACGACTTACCAGATCAACATGAGTTCGCAGAACCTCGACGAGATGTTTCGGCGCGCCCCGGAGCGGGCCTCAACGAAAGCGCCACGGCCGAAACCGCAGCGGGCACCGAATTGTAGGTGGACGGGCTGAAAAGCTGAGCCTCAACGAAAGCGCCACGGCCGAAACCGCGGCGGGCTATGTCCGGTCAAGGAGGACGTGGATGTCCTCCCTAGCCTCAACGAAAGCGCCACGGCCGAAACCGCAGCGGGTAGGTGCAGCGGCCAAAGCATTCCGGCGCGAACTGGCCTCAACGAAAGCGCCACGGCCGAAACCGCAGCGGGCTGGTGATGTGAGTGAAGATCGCCTCACGGGCCTGCTGGCCTCAACGAAAGCGCCACGGCCGAAACCGCAGCGGGCAGGTCGCCGCAGAAGCACGCAACCTCGCGCGCCAAGCCTCAACGAAAGCGCCACGGCCGAAACCGCAGCGGGTCATGGAAGGTGGAGGTGTCGGAGCGAACTACTCGAACCGGCCTCAACGAAAGCGCCACGGCCGAAACCGCAGCGGGGAGACGAAAGCCGCCGCTGCGGCTGCCGGCGTCAAGGCCTCAACGAAAGCGCCACGGCCGAAACCGCAGCGGGCGGTGCGCCAATTTCACCTAAGGCATTGTTTAAGTGCCTCAACGAAAGCGCCACGGCCGAAACCGCAGCGGGCTCCGACCCCTCTTGTGCCGCGCCGTAATTGCGCTGGCCTCAACGAAAGCGCCACGGCCGAAACCGCAGCGGGCGATCAGCCGAGCCGACGGTCGCGCCTACCTGCTCGGCCTAGCCTCAACGAAAGCGCCACGGCCGAAACCGCAGCGGGTTCCGTCACACCGGGCATCGGAGCCAGCGGGCCATTGAGGCCTCAACGAAAGCGCCACGGCCGAAACCGCAGCGGGCTTCGCGCGCACCGTGCCGCTGGCATGGTATGGCGAGCCTCAACGAAAGCGCCACGGCCGAAACCGCAGCGGGAAGTCGAACACATGCGCGAAACGGGGACGACATTCCGCCTCAACGAAAGCGCCACGGCCGAAACCGCAGCGGGGAGGCGCTGAAGAGGTCTGCTGCTGCTCAGGACCTCTGCCTCAACGAAAGCGCCACGGCCGAAACCGCAGCGGGGGGGTCATTGAGTATCCGGCCACCTTGGGCCATGTTGCGGCCTCAACGAAAGCGCCACGGCCGAAACCGCAGCGGGCTCTCGCATCAGCCACGGTCGACCGCAGGCAACGGAGCCTCAACGAAAGCGCCACGGCCGAAACCGCAGCGGGTGGAATCGGGCGGCTTAGGCAACCGTTCAGCCCCGCCTCAACGAAAGCGCCACGGCCGAAACCGCAGCGGGTCCGATGGACTGCGGGTGGGTCGGGTGGGTGAAGCCTCAACGAAAGCGCCACGGCCGAAACCGCAGCGGGTTGCCGTCGGGGGCGAGCAGGTTCGCCTGCTCCACGGTGCCTCAACGAAAGCGCCACGGCCGAAACCGCAGCGGGGCCGGCGTCGCAGCGCGTCCGTTCGCGTTGCTTTCCGCCTCAACGAAAGCGCCACGGCCGAAACCGCAGCGGGTGCTGGCTTGTCCGCGGGATCGCGATACCCGCTTGGGCGCCTCAACGAAAGCGCCACGGCCGAAACCGCAGCGGGATTTCCCCGCCCCCCTGCCTGCTTGCTGTCGCCGTGCCTCAACGAAAGCGCCACGGCCGAAACCGCAGCGGGTCAACCCGGTCAGGGGCATCTTTGTCCGCCGTCGCTGCCTCAACGAAAGCGCCACGGCCGAAACCGCAGCGGGCGGTCCCGGCGCTGCTGGCGGGGTGTGGCTGAGGTTGCCTCAACGAAAGCGCCACGGCCGAAACCGCAGCGGGGTGTCGTCGACAACCTGAGCGAACTCGCGTTCGCAGCCTCAACGAAAGCGCCACGGCCGAAACCGCAGCGGGGCCGTCCAACAGTGTTCCGGTAGGCCCGGTTTCGCCGTTGCCTCAACGAAAGCGCCACGGCCGAAACCGCAGCGGGGCAACGATCATCTGGGACGCAGCACTGAATGAGTTTCGGCCTCAACGAAAGCGCCACGGCCGAAACCGCAGCGGGCTGCTCAAGCTGGCTGATCGTCCCAATCCCCCAGTTCGGGCCTCAACGAAAGCGCCACGGCCGAAACCGCAGCGGGTGCGCTAGAGATCGCACTAGACGCGGCCGTAGTCGCGCCTCAACGAAAGCGCCACGGCCGAAACCGCAGCGGGGTTACGACTATGGGGGCTACGGCGGCGAAGGTGCGGTGCCTCAACGAAAGCGCCACGGCCGAAACCGCAGCGGGGCGACTGAGGTTAACCGCTTCTACTCTCAGGGGAGCGCCTCAACGAAAGCGCCACGGCCGAAACCGCAGCGGGGCCAGCCGGTCCCGCAGCGCCATCAATGACTTGAGGCCTCAACGAAAGCGCCACGGCCGAAACCGCAGCGGGCCGGGTTCACCAAACCGGTGAACGGCAACGTTGTTTGGGCCTCAACGAAAGCGCCACGGCCGAAACCGCAGCGGGGACCCCATCGCTGTTGAGGGTGATGTCGGGAGTCTGCTGCGCCTCAACGAAAGCGCCACGGCCGAAACCGCAGCGGGCAGAAGCGCGATCGCCGCTTCGCAGAACATGAGTTTGCCTCAACGAAAGCGCCACGGCCGAAACCGCAGCGGGTCGAAGAAGTCACCGCCCAGGCGCTCGCCGGCGCCGAGCCTCAACGAAAGCGCCACGGCCGAAACCGCAGCGGGCGGGGGCGCGACAGCGTCTCATCCACCAGGGCGTCGTCGCCTCAACGAAAGCGCCACGGCCGAAACCGCAGCGGGTCCCACGCCTGGTCGCGGCTGGGATGCCACTCATGCCTCAACGAAAGCGCCACGGCCGAAACCGCAGCGGGTTGCCGTCGGCGTCGAGCAGCCCCGTGTTCTGCCGGCCTCAACGAAAGCGCCACGGCCGAAACCGCAGCGGGGACCACCCACCGCCGCACTCCACCGCCCAGCTTAGGCCTCAACGAAAGCGCCACGGCCGAAACCGCAGCGGGGTCACGCAGGAGTTCACGACCAGCGGTTCCAACACGCCTCAACGAAAGCGCCACGGCCGAAACCGCAGCGGGAGCCGCGTTGGTCGCTGTCGGCGCACTCCTGGCGAGCCTCAACGAAAGCGCCACGGCCGAAACCGCAGCGGGCGGGTCGGCATCGCGCAACTACGTCTGGCCGGGGTGTGGCCTCAACGAAAGCGCCACGGCCGAAACCGCAGCGGGGTTTAACTACGTGACCAACGAAGACGATCGTTACTCGCCTCAACGAAAGCGCCACGGCCGAAACCGCAGCGGGTAGAACGAGCGCACCGATTCGCGCAGGGATTTGCGGCCTCAACGAAAGCGCCACGGCCGAAACCGCAGCGGGTGGCGTGGCGGCGATCCGCCGCGTGGCTGAGTTGTGCCTCAACGAAAGCGCCACGGCCGAAACCGCAGCGGGAGGGTTGTCCGGTTTGACGAAGCCGAGCTTGCCCCTGCCTCAACGAAAGCGCCACGGCCGAAACCGCAGCGGGAAGTCACCCTTAATGTTAGAGACCCCGCTAATTTTGGCCTCAACGAAAGCGCCACGGCCGAAACCGCAGCGGGCGGTGAAGCATTCTCCAAGGCTGTTGGGCGAGTTGCGCCTCAACGAAAGCGCCACGGCCGAAACCGCAGCGGGGTAGGCGTTCAGCTCCAGCTGGGGCGCGCGGGCACTGCCTCAACGAAAGCGCCACGGCCGAAACCGCAGCGGGCGACCGGGGAAGAATCCCCCAAGAAATCGTGGAGCAGCCTCAACGAAAGCGCCACGGCCGAAACCGCAGCGGGGTTTCGATGCGGGTGTTCTCGTCGTGGGCGTTGTTGATGCCTCAACGAAAGCGCCACGGCCGAAACCGCAGCGGGGCGGGCACCGTGGATCGGGTTGGTGCGCACGGTGGCGTAGCCTCAACGAAAGCGCCACGGCCGAAACCGCAGCGGGTTGACTGAAAGTGTCGGCCTGCACGCTGGCCAGCGCGCCTCAACGAAAGCGCCACGGCCGAAACCGCAGCGGGTGCTGGTGCAGTACCTTAACGATGAGCTGGCCGGGGCCTCAACGAAAGCGCCACGGCCGAAACCGCAGCGGGGATAATGTCGAACTCGTCCGGGTCGGGGGCGTGCTCGCCTCAACGAAAGCGCCACGGCCGAAACCGCAGCGGGGTTGGGTCGTCGCCGCAATGGGTGGTCTATGACTTTCCGGCCTCAACGAAAGCGCCACGGCCGAAACCGCAGCGGGCAGATGAGCGTCAGCGCAAGCTGTCGCGGATATTCAGGCCTCAACGAAAGCGCCACGGCCGAAACCGCAGCGGGGCGGTGGTTGGTCCCTGTTGACCTACCCGTATCCATTGCCTCAACGAAAGCGCCACGGCCGAAACCGCAGCGGGCCGTTCATTTTTGGTGCCTCCAGGTGTCGTTTGGTTGCCTCAACGAAAGCGCCACGGCCGAAACCGCAGCGGGAAGAAGGCACTCCCCAGTGGCCAGGTGTGTTTTGCGCTGCCTCAACGAAAGCGCCACGGCCGAAACCGCAGCGGGTCAGGCAAGGCGCGGATTGCAGCGGCGTCGCCGGATGGGCCTCAACGAAAGCGCCACGGCCGAAACCGCAGCGGGCTCCCGTGACGGTGAATGCTGCAGCATCGGACTCGTGGCCTCAACGAAAGCGCCACGGCCGAAACCGCAGCGGGGGACCCGCCGCGCAAACGTGTGTAACGTCGGTGGTGGCCTCAACGAAAGCGCCACGGCCGAAACCGCAGCGGGCCGAGAATCAGAAGTCCGCAAACTGGCAGCCCTCCAGCCTCAACGAAAGCGCCACGGCCGAAACCGCAGCGGGTCAACTGGCTCCCAGTGCTGGAATCACTGATGGTCAGGCCTCAACGAAAGCGCCACGGCCGAAACCGCAGCGGGCCGAAGAAGAATGGGCAGTCTGGGAGGCCGGTGCGCGCCTCAACGAAAGCGCCACGGCCGAAACCGCAGCGGGAGCCCCGTCAAAAGTAGCATATTGACCTGCAGCGTTGCACAGGTCCGGCGAGCGCTGCTCGCAGACACCACAAGCGTATCGCTGCGTGTCGCTCCCCGTTCCCATTGGGCTGGCTCGAACTGCGGATTTGATCGGCGCGACCTGGCCGACGGACCGACTGTTACCGGAGCGCTCGCCGTGCGCGATGCGCCCAGTCGAGATGCCCGCAAATCTGAGTTCTCGGCCAGAACCCTCGCGTCATACGATGAAACTGTCGTTGTCGGTGACAGGGCGACGACGGCCTTCGAATTCCAGCTGGCGATGGTAACGCGAACCCGCCGGCCCTAAGTCGCAGAACAGTAGTGAATCACAGGAGTGATCAACTGTTTTCCTAATTTGCACACGCATCCGGACCAATTTCCCGGGAGTGGCATCAACTACGAAGACGCTGTGTTGCACCCGATCTCCGTACCTTGAGAGGATCTTTGCCAGCCGGGTTCGGCGGCTGTCATCAGTGACGTCGTAGGCAACGAGAATACGGCGGACATCTTCGCGGGTCATCGACTCCGGATTCCCGTGTACGTAGCGGCGGTTCCGTCGAGCACTCCCAGGATCATCCTGGCCTGTACTTCCATGGCGCGACGCCAGCTGACGCCGTACCCAAATACCGGGTGCTTGAACTCCTGGTGGGTGCGACGCTGGTATGCGCTAGTGACAGCTCGTCGCGCGCGTTCGCCGAGCATCCGGGTACCGACGGTTGTCGGCAGATCCGAGGCGAGAACCTCGCCGTTGTTGATCATGCCGACGATGACGGAGTCAGCGACTGGGGCGCGGAACTCCTCCATCAGGTCCAGGGCAAGTGCGGGTTTGTTGCGGGCCGCGCTGTGCAGGAACCCGGCGTGCGGATCCAGTCCGCATGCATGGACAGCACGAATGATGTCGGCCAGGAGCAGTCCGTAGGCGTAGTTCAACAGAACGTTCAACGGGTCGCCGGCATTGCGGCCAATCCTTCCTGGCCACCTGGCAAGGAATTCAGGGTCGGCATTCTCAGACAGAAGGGCGGGGAAGTGCTCGAAGTAGAGTGCCGCTGCTTGCCCTTCGAGTCCGTATAGTTGCGGGATATCCGGTGCCTCAATACATTGACGTGCAATAGCACGCATGGTGCGGATGGCATCGGCGACATCGGTACGCGCGTTGCGGCGCAACTGGGTCGCTTGATTGGAAACCTTTGATCGAATGAACTCCCGAGCGAGGCCGAGATGGCCGGTGTCGGAAACAACATGCTGTCGCACCCGCGCCAGGCCATTCGGCGACGACGCCGACCGGGCGCTGCCGACCACACGCCCGCTGCCAGCGCACCACACGATGGAGTAGCCGCGCCATAGGATCTCGCGGATCAGTGCACTCGACAGGTCCGTATTGCCGTGCACCACGACGCCGACCACCCGTTCAATGGGGACGCTCGCGATCTCCTCCCGCGCCTTTGTGACAACGACACGCCCCGCGCGAAGAGAGGCCCGGCTTCCCGGCGTGGTGACATGAAGAATCTCCCCATGGGGATCGCTCACGGAGATGCTGCGAGGAGTCTGTATGCGAGAGTGTTCGTCGGGAAGACAGACCGAAACGTGCGAACATGATCCGCAGCGGGGATCATCGATCAGCGGTGGCGGAGCCTGTTGCCGCTCGATAATCTCGCGGGTCTTTGCCACCCACTGTTCTGCGTCGGTAAAATCTGTTGCCGAAAGTTCGATCTGAATGGCGCGACGGTGGTTCGTGAAATAGATTTCCTGCGAAATAACTTTGATCCCAACGGATTCCAGACACATACGCTGAAGTGCGAGCTGGACGACGTTAGCGTCGGTGACTTCGGCGATACGACGAACGGGGGTCGCCTTGTACTCCACGATGGCGACGGCGTCTCCATTGCCGGTGCGCAGGACGTCACATCGGCCGACGACCCCGAGCGCCTCGTGCGAGACGTCGATGGATCGAGCTCGCAGCTGATCGGCTTCAGGAGCATCGACCGTGGTATGTGCGGCGATCCCCGCTTCGATTTGGGAGTGCACCACGCGCTCACCCGCAGCCTCGATCCAGGCTCGCCGTTCGCAAAACACCGTGTGGGCAACCAGGCTGATCGGGAGCTCTATGCGGTCCATGAGGCTGGTTCACCGACTCGGTTCACAGAGGCTCGAAGACACCAGATCGAACCTGTCTCTCGGGGGCCGAGGTGCTTCCTGCTACGTGTACTGCGAATCGGACCAGTCCGGCGACAGTGGCTGCCCTCAGTGCTTCTCGGCCGACGGCCCGGTCGGAAGAGTCGGCCGCACCGAAGGCTGCGATATCAAAAGCGCGAGAGCGCAGGATCCGACGGAGTTTCCCTGGTGAAGTTGGCGTGATAACCAGCGGTAAAACCATCATGTCGGGCTTGACTCGAGTCTGCGGATAGGCACCCGGCGTGAATGATTGGCGACCCATACGGTGCGTAATACGGAACGCGGAGAGCCCCCACAACGCGCACCACGCCATCGCGTTGTCGACCACCCCGGGCAGCGTCAAGCCGGTGGCGGAGCGGGAATCGGGTTTGTCCTTCCCGGCCTCGTCGACGACGGTGACGCCGGTGAGTCCGGTGAGCACCGCGTCGCGGCTTCGAGCCGCCACTTTCTCTGCGAGAATTGCCAATCGATTTCGTACGAAATCCTCACCTCTGTTGCGGGTCTTCATCTCCCATCGGGAGGCTCCCCGGTCCGGTTCGGGTGTCTGAGTGCGCAATAACCAGTGTGCAGGCTCGCCAAGGCACTGGAGCATCAGCGAGTCAAGCCATCCCTGATTGGTGGATGCATCAAGCACATGGAATCTCTTGGCATACAGTTCATTCCACGCATCTGTTCCCTGGGGTGCGGCGATTCGTGGGCTGAAGAGTCCTACCTCATGAGGTTTGTCTGCACCCTGTACAGTCGCAAGCTGTTGTACCCAGGAGTTGGCGGCGCAGTGCGCGACCGCGTGTGCATGCACAGCGTCGGTCACTGCGGTCGGTGTGGACCGAAGCCCACTAAGGATCAGCTTGGGGGCGGCCTCGTCGGACCAGTGAAGTCGGACGTCGCGTTCGCCGGCTTGCTCAAGGATGGCGCTGAGTCCGTAGCCCGCGAAGTGGTCTAATGCGCGGGTGTGGTCGGAACCCAGGACAAAATCGGTCACGACCCCTCCTTTGACACTGTGCAGTCGGCTGCCCGCAGCAGCGCCTCGTAGTAGGCGCATGCCCATGGACCGTGCCTTCGGTGCGTTGCGTCGATGAGGGTTTCCCAGTCGCCTCGGTCGAAATATTCGACGGCGACCTGCTTCGGTCCAGGATCCTGTGGGTCCACGAGTTGCTCTGCACCATGGGGGAATGCGCAGCGGCCGCGACCGTGACTCGTGCCGACAAGTCGCAGAATGAGGTCATTCTGGTCCCGATCATGGTCTGCAAGTGAGTCGTGTGCGAGGACCACCGACAGCTGTTCATGCCGCCAACCGGATGGCAGACCGGCGCGCGCCTTCTGAAGCTGCGCGCGTCGACTTGATGTGTCTCCGCTCTTAGCCCTAAGGGGCTCTCCGGGCTTGGTTCCGAGAACGAGTTGAAACCTGCGATCTCGCTTGCCAGCGTCGTGATGGAGCCCGGCCAGCTCGAGCGCGGTGACCTCGGCATCGGTGAGGGACAGATGCGATGCAAGCGACCGTGCGCGCGCAGCGACGGCGGCGGAATGGACGTCGAGCCGCACAGGCTTTGTCCCACCCCACGTTTGGCGGGTTTCCTCGTCGTCGGTGACGATTTGCGTTGGCCTGAGCACCAGCCACGGCACCTCGCCGTGCTCATCGCCCTCGAAGGGCTGTCCGACCGTCACCTGGCGCGCGGTGTCTAGGCCTTCCGTTACCAATTCCTGGATGGTGTCCATGTCGTTGCCTTGGGTGGCGAGGACATAGTCGATCTGCTCGAACAATTCCAGATTGTCGAGGCGCCAGAGCACATTTACTTCCTGTCCGTCAGAGCCGAGCGCTCCCCAAACCGTGGACTGCTCTGCGGCACCTTCCCCGTAGTCGACTATTGTGTGCTCCAAGACAACTGGGTGATCGGCATCGAGTATCAGCACATCACCCGGTACGGGTTCCGCCCCGCTTCCCAGCTGCATCTCACTAATGCCATTGTTACGCCAGACGAATACGCGGCCTCGCGGAGAGTCTAATTTTGCCAGGGCGTGACAAAGTGTACGGGCAATGTGGATGCGTGCCGGGAACGTCTCACGCGTAGCTGGCGGGGTCGCCTGAAGTAGCGCGAGCGAATCCAGATTGTTCGCGGGGAGGTGCGAACGCAGCACCACGCCGCAGTCCTGATGGTCGGGTTCGAGATCGTCACGCAGCCACAGGGATCGCTCCTGCGGTGCAGCGAGGTCCTCGCTGGATGTCGCGAGTGCTTCGGCGTCGCCGGCCTCCAGTCGTGCGAACACATCTCGTCGGGCAGATGGCTGAGGGGCGGGATTGGCTAGGAGCGCAAGCGGTGTCAGGCCCTGTGGGTCCTTCGTGCGTTCCAGAACCCAGTCTCGCGCCTTCGTCAGTTCGTCGGCGTCGTATGGGCCGCTTCCGCTGGGATCGGCAACAGGGCCGATAACCATGATGGGTCCTGACTGCCGAGTACCCAGCCTGTTGACGCGCCCGGCCCGCTGCGCTAGGGCGGTACCGGGCGCCAATTCGGTGACGAGGGAGGCGAAGTCGATGTCGATGCCGACCTCGATGGTCTGGGTTGCCACGATGACCCCAACCCGATCGTCCCCCTCGGGTTGGAAGGCAAGGGGGTAGGTATCGATCTGGTCCTTGAGGTCCATCGGGCGCATCGGGCCGACCCAGGTGAGGACTTGGTTACGAGCAGGTTTGTTCGCCAGCCATTGTCGGAGCTCGCGCGCGATCTGGACCGCCGCATACACAGTGTTGACGATGCACCCGACCGTGCCGTCTGGCGTAGCGGTCCACATTTCGGTGACGGTTTCGACGATGTCGGCGATGTACTTCTTCGATGCGCGGTGCGTGCCCGGCCAGGAGTTGATCGTGCGATAGGTCACCGGTTTCGGGTGGGTGAGACGCTGGGAGAGCTCGGCATCGTGGGCCAAATCGTCAAGGCTTACGCCGGTAGACCGCGCGTCAGTGTCACTAGCCGGCGTCGCCGTCGTCTCCACTACTTGCAGAACCGGGGCGGGGGCCGGATGGCGCTGAACCAATTCGCGCACTCGCCGCGCGGTTTTCAGCAGCTGAACATTCAGGTGCGCCTCGTCGAGCACCATAACGGAATCGAATGCGAGCAGCCCCGCCTCGCGGGGATGTGCCAGCTGCGACGAACTGTATCCTCCGAACAGGAGCCGACTGCCCCACATATCCGGGGTCGCGCAGATAACCATGCAGGACGTGGTGTCGTCGATCCAGGAGCGATCGGGAAGCAGCCCGCCCCGCAGGGTCGCTAGCGAGAGGATCTCGTTGGGTGGAGCCGATTCGTGCCGCAGCCGGCGCAGACCCTCGGCGACCTGCGCCACCACACCGGAGTCGTGAATTCGCAGTTGCGTCTGCAGGTTGAGCGCGCGTTGCTCGTGGGCGTCGACGATAGCTCGGCGGTTGACTACGACGGACAGCCGTCGTGGTACTCGTGGCCCGGTTCCCCAACCGTGCAGGGCATTGACGAACGCGTGTACGTCCACAACGTTCGACTTCCCGGTTCCGGTCGGAGCGCTGATCGATTCCGGCCACTCGCCGTCCTGATAGATCGCGCGACAAAGCCGCGATTGCCAGGCGAACGGCCGGTAACCGTGGATAGCGGTGAAGAACGCATCAAAGTCTTCAGGGCCAAGGCCGCTCACCTCGTCACACTCCGGGACTCGAAAAGCGATTCCGGGCGATCAACTGGACACAACAACCCACCCCCGAGATGGCGGCTCTGCCCGATAGCGATCAGTGCCCGCTCGGGCAGCAGGGAACCACCATTCAGCTCCAGCCGATACGGCTGCGCGACAACCCCTTCGGGCATTCTGTGCGCGTACTTCCGGACATCAGCATCGGGGATCGGAGAGGTTTCAAGGATAGTGACTCCGTGAGAATCCACGACATCAACGATTGCCGCATAGCGTTCCTCTGCCGATCTGCCTGTGAGGGGCTGGAAGTCGTCGCAGAGCTCGTCGCGGAACACGAATCCAATCGACAGCAATGCCGAGTCGCCGAGCGTCCAGCTGCGGCGCTGTGGCCGACGCGGGCGGCGAGTCTCGGGCATCACGGCCGGCAAGCTCTCCCAGGTGCGCACCATGCCAGGGCCCACTGACGACCAGAACGTCGCCGCATCCACCGTCGTCCGGTGTCCGAGGCGGATCGGGGGCTTTCCGCGGCGATAGAGCCGCGACACGTTCGCCAACGCCCGGCTTGTGACCTCCAGGGCGCCATCCGGTACGAGCACGGCGACTCCGTCGCCAAGGTGAGGGTGGTGCGAAAGAGCCATCATTGCGGCGTCGACGGGTTGGATTGCCACACGATTCGCCGGTGGCGGAGCCCCGAGGTCATACCGTCCGGTGATCACAGCGGAGGTCTCGGTGTCGAGTGCGGCAACCATCGCACGGTGCAGGGCAACCGACCACTCGATGCGCTCCGAGTTGCTGATCGCAACGTCGATGCTGATGTGAATGACATGCCGCCATGGGGCAGGCAGTGGAGCGAGGACGTTGATCGGGTCGTACCCGATGTCGACCGAGCGGAGATGGGTGATCGTCGATGGGATCGGGCTTTCGGTCCTCTTCCATTGATCGTTCGCGATTGACGGTGGGTTCGCGGGCTGTGCGGCACGGTGTAACTCGTCTAGTTCACCGAGTCGACCACCTATGGGGGTCGCGATCCGGATGCCGGTACGCGCGAATGGAGAAGCATGGCTAGAACGCCGATGGGTAGGTGTGAGCTCGTCGAATTCTAGGATGACTGGGGAGTCGGCCTCGCCGAGGCAGGAAACGTCCTCGCACAAGACAATTAGCACTTGACTGATGTCCTCTGGCACACGGCACCAGCCCCACCCGATCGGTGCCGATACCGCTGTCCCAGTTCCAACCGCGCGCTTTGCCTTCCGGCGCTTCGGCCCTTTTCCGACTTTCTCAACTACGCCCTCGTCTCGAAAGGAGCATTCGTTGACTTGTCCGTTTTCCCTCACGGGCGGAAGTTCGACGAAATCCGGCGGATTGTCTTCGAGCCATTGGAGCGCACGCGTGGCCGCAGCTGATCGGGTCAGTGTGGCTCCTTGGAGCTCCGCCGAGCTACCAGCGGATGCCGCCGCGACCAGAGCGGCGTGCAGGCGCAGTGTGGAGGGAAGCGCGTCGGGGGACGCGTCGGGGCGATGCCCGACATAGACGCCGAGGGGAAAGCGTGCCCGGATTCCGGTGACTGACAAGGTTATTCCTCGGCGTCTGCATCGGAGTTGTCTACGACCAACTCATTGCCGACTACGTCGAAAACCTGTGCTTCCCAACATATTCCGGAAGATGCTCTAGCTCGTTCGACGGCTTCGCTGAGCAGTGCGTCGGCCGCGGTGATATCGATTGGGTCGAGCGATACGACTTGTCCGTAACGGGCATCCAGTTCAGTTACCGGCGCATCTGCCTCCCGCAGGTTGCAGTTGGCACGCAGGTTCAGTTCCGCATTGGCGCGAGCAAGTCCGGCCAACGCGAAGGCGGCAAGCAGTGCCCGACACGCGGCGTCACCGTCGGGACCTGCCCCGAAACGCAACTGTCGCAGTGCGGCGAATGACAGCACGTGAGATCGGATGATTCGGCGACATGACACCAGGCCCAGGTTCGCCAGCGTCGGCGGGATGGACCCGAGGCCGAGCGTCGAGGCTGAGGTGCGACCGTTCTTCGCCTTCTTAGCCTCCTCCCGGATCTTGCCTGCGAGTTTGGTCGATAGCTCCGCTTCCTGATCGACGAGGAGTTCTTCGAGTTGTTTGCCGGTCAATCGCACGCTCGCAGCGATGGCATCCGAACGGGCCCCCCCGCGCAGGGGGGTCTGGATATCATTGATTTTTTGACTGCTTTGGTCTGCGAGTTCGCCGATGATCTCACCTGTGAGTGCACTGCGGTACCGGCCCTGGCGAGCGCGGCGAGTTGAGTCCCATCCGCCGAGGACCAGTGTGGTCGGTGCGAGTTCAAGAATTGGTCGGACGTTTGCGGGCGTCGCATTGCGCGCGTCCCGGTAGGTCGGGTGTTCGGTGATGCTCTTTCCGTCGACGTGGCCGGCTCGGATGTGGCCGTCGTACAAGCGATGTGGCAGCTGCAGGTCGCTTGCGGTCGTACCGTCCGCGTAGCGGACGACGATGCGCGGTGTCAGGGCCAACGGTTCGACACCATCGGTGATCGCCTTGACGATCTCGTCCTCGACTCGGTTGAGTTGGGAAGCCTTCGAATCTATGAGCACGCAGTTCGCAGCCTCGCCGTCAATGAACCGCTGCTCGTAGCAGTAAGTCCCGCCGCCGCCTCGCTCTGGAACGAAACGTGCAGGAGCGATGCCTCCGTGTGGGCCTTCAGCGGCCACCAGATCGGTGACTGACGTGAGCGTCGCGGCGCCCCCCGGCCGGCAGGCGGCGAGCAAGTGGTTGAAGTCGAGAACCGCCATCTTGATGTCTCCGTCTCTTGTCGGTGGCGACGTGTGTGATTGCGATGACTGTACGTCCGATCCGGTATTTAATCAATTAATTTTGCCCGGTGATACTTCTACAACCTAATATATCTGTTGCCGGGATGTTCGTTGAGGCTAGGTCGTTGAAGGATCCTCGGCGCGGTGCGGGTAAATCCGACGGGATGACGCTCGTCGGCTTCGTTGTCCTGGGCGGGCACGGCTCGCCCAGGACAAGCCGCGACTTCGGCCGGCAAAGCGACCCTGAGAGGCTCATTGAGGGTCTGAGCGCACGCCTGGTAGCCACCCTGGAGGTGGCCGACCCGGGCCCGACATCTAGGTCGCTTGGATGCCCAGGACCTGCTGACTGACGTGCGGGCGACCTGAGGTCTCGAATCTCGACCGGCCCACCCGTCCGTCCCGCGCCCTGACACAACCCGCGCCGGTCAGCGATCAGTCCAACCACTAGCCTCAAAATTTCACTGTGGTCAGGGTGCTCCTGCGACGGCGCGGAGACCGCGTGCTGATCGTGATTTCCGGACTCCGTGGTAGGCGGCGTCGCCGCGTGTCGTGCGGTGACGCCGGCTTCCAAGGTACCGGGGTGCCCACACCGGCCTTTCTCTATGACCATGAAGCACCCAATTGCCGAAACATCTTTAGGTCTGCGGGCACACCACGGTAATCTGGCGCCCGCAGCGGCTTCGGCCCTGGCGCTTTCGTTGAGGCAGGCGATAGTGCGAGTCACCCCGGCAGCGCGGGTGGGCGGACATGATTCAGCCACAGGAAAGCACGGTCACCGCGCTGCTGACCTTGGCAGTAGTGCGCGGCCCCAGGGGGCGCACTCAGCCATGACGGCGGAAAGGGCACAACGACATGAGACCCCACGCAAGCATCATCGCCGCGGTCATCGGCTGCGCGCTGTGCGCCGCGGCGGCCGTGGCCAGCCCGCCCACCCACGCGGGGCCGGTCCAGTGGTGCAATCCGGCCTCACCGCTGTTTGACCCGACGATCTGCTACAACGAGTCACCACCCGGCGGCTACAGTTGCGACCCGTTCGGACCGGCCTACGATCCCAACTACTGCGCCACGCAAAACCGAAGCTAACGGTCCACGAGGACGACCAGGACGACGAGACCGAACCGGCGGACGCTGGTGCTCGCTGGCCGTGGAGCCGTGCCGCACTCATCGCGCTGCTGATCGTCCTGTGATGGGTCTCGGGACGCTCGCAACGTCCGGTGCACCGCTCCTGGGACGCCACCGGCGCGGAGCCGGGCGCAGCGGGTCATCGTCATTGGCGCTAGCGTGGATGCATGACTACTTCCCAGCCGCGGGTGCAGTTGAGCGACGACGAGTGGCGCAAGCGGCTCAATCCGCAGGAATTCGAGGTGTTGCGCCGCGCTGGCACCGAGCGCCCGTTCGTCGGGGAGTACACCGACACCAAAACCGAGGGCGTGTACAACTGCCGGGCCTGCGGCGCCGAGCTGTTCCGCAGCACCGAGAAGTTCGAATCCCATTGCGGCTGGCCGTCGTTCTTCGATCCGGCCAATTCCGACGCGGTGATCCTGCGCTCGGACCATTCGCTGGGGACGACGCGCGTCGAGGTGTTGTGCGCGAACTGCCACAGCCACCTGGGTCACGTCTTCGAGGGTGAGGGCTACCCGACCCCGACGGACCAGCGTTACTGCATCAACTCGATTTCGCTGCGGCTGGTGCCGTCCGCGCTGACGTGAGCGATCCGGGACTGCTCGACGATCCCGCCTGGCATGCCCTGACCGGTCCGCACCGTCGGTTCGCACTGACGTCGGGCCGAAGCGCACCGCGGGCCTACCGCTACCGAACGGATGTCGCACCGTTTGCCGCGGTGCGCGACACCACCGATCGCCGGGCCTGGCAGGAACTCGCCGAGCTCTGCGGACCCGCGGACAGCCGCCCTCGCAGCTGACCGGACGGTCGCCGCGCCTTTGGGCTGGACGGTGACCGACATCTTCCCCGTTGCGCAGATGGTTGCGCCGCCGCACGGTTTGGTAATCGACGTTCTGCCGGAACCTGTTGTCGTGCTTGGCAACAGCGATGCTGCCGAGATGATGGCATTGGCCGAACTCACCCGCCCCGGCCCGTTCCTGGTGTCAACCGTCGAGCTGGGCGGCTACCTGGGCGCGCGGCACGAAGGCCGGCTCGTCGCGATGGCCGGGCGTCGGCTCCGCGTGCCGGGCTCGATCGAGATCAGCGCGGTCTGCACCCATCCCGACCATCGCGGGCAGGGACTGTCCCGGTTGCCGATGGCTGCCGTGGACACCGCGATCCGCGCCGAGGGCCACCGCGCCTTCCTACATGTGCTGCACGAGAACATCAGCGCCGTCGCGCTTTACCGTCGACTGGGCTTCACCACTCGCGCTGACACGGCGACCCGGTTCCGCGCTTGCGATTACCGCGCGCGAGGTTGCTCGGCGGTCAGCCATGCCGGGTCAATGCCCTCGTCCAAGCGGTTCTCGGCCTTGGCGTCCAGGTAGCGGAAATAGAGCACGGTGAACACCACGATCAGCAGCAGCGACCACCCATAGGTGATTTTGAGGTACTCCAGCGGCCGGCCGACGAACATCCAGTTGAACAACAGCCAGCGGTCCATCGTGAGGAATCCATAGATGCCCAGCCACGCCGGCCAGTTGCGGATCACCGAGTTGCGCAGCACCACCGTCATCAAGAACGGGAACAACATCATCGAGTAGTAGCCCTGGGCCAGGGCCAGTACCAGCCACGACCACAACAGCAGCACACCCGAGGAGGTGGTGAACCAGAACAGCGGATCACGGGTGCGGTAGTAGCGGTAAAGCAGCCACAGGCTGCCGATGGCCAACAGGGTGAACAGGATTCGCAGCAGGTGAATGAGCCAGAACGGCAAACCGAAATAGACGCCGTTGCCCTCGATCGAGCTGTTGAAATAGTCGCGGACACCCAGCGTGTAGGGCAACGTGCGGGTGATGAAGTCGCCCGGATGAACGACCAGACGCCATGCCGCCAGATTGAACACCGCGGGCACCAGGAAAGCCGGCACGATCGCGCGCCACTGCCGGTTCAGCAAGGGCAGCAGCAACAGCGGGCCCAGCGCCGGCTTGACCACCAGTGTCAGACCGATCGCGATGCCGGCCCACCACTGCCGGCTTATCCGACCGTCGAGCAGCCACTGCAAGAACAACACCTCGCACAGCAGAATCACGCCGTTGATATTGGTGAAAACCAGGGTGTTGGTAACGGATTCGGTGCAGAACATCGCCAGCAGCAGAGCCGGGGCGGCGACCGAGCTCAGGCTGAACTTGAACATCTTGAGCAGCAGGTACGCCGAAAAGACGATCGCCGCGCTGTTGATGGCGACGAACAGGTAGCGCGATTCCGCGAACGGCAGGTAGCCGAACGGCGCCATGAGCAGCGTGCCGCCGGGCGGATACAGATAATGCGGGTCGACGTAGTCGAAGTGCTCGTTGTAGACGTCCCAGCCGTGCCGGAAGTTCAGCACCGCCCGGTAGACCGGCTTGAAGTCGTCGGTGATGTTGCCGTTGGTGGTGACCACGATGGTGCGGTGGACGACCGCCAGGATGGCCGCCGGCCACAGCGCCCAACGCAGCACGGTCGCGGTGCTCGGCGCCGCGGTCCGGGGAGCAAAGGCGGCGTTGACCCGGTCGCGCAAACCGCGAGGTGGGGAGTCGACTTCAGTCACGATCGCCGTTCCTTCTGACCCTTTTGAATCCGCACTGCCCTGTTGATCCTCGTCGGCGCGCGTCACGAGCGGAACCCTATACGGGCCGATGAATCAGGCGGGACAGTAGGTGTCGGTGGCCGGTAACGCGCCGCTGTCGAGGTAGCTGACCAGCGGCGGGACCGCGCACGACGAGTAGATGCTGGCGCCGTGGCCGATGCCCTGCCACATCACCCGCTTGCTGGCGGCGGTCGCGTTGATGATGGTGGCGGCGGTGGCCGAGACACCCTCTGACCCCACGATCGGATCGTCCCGGACGCCCATCAGCAGCACGTTGACCGTGAGCTTCTTGGGTGGCTGCGGGGGCGTCGAGCTCGGCCAGGAGACGCACTTGACCAGACTCAGCGCGCCGACCGTGCCGAACTGTGGGTAGAGCTTGGCCCAGGCGACCACCAGTTCCCGGATCCGGTCCGGCGTCGGCCGGTTGAGCGCGTCGCTGCACGCGTTGACGAACTGCCCGTCGGTTCCGCGCAGGCCTTCTGCGCGGTTGATCAGGTTGGCCAGCAGATTGGTGTCCCCGGTGCGGGCGTTCGCCAGCGCGGTAGCCAGTTCGTTGGTGGTGCTGACCCGGTCGCCCGTCGGGTAGCCCAACGCCGTGGCGATGGCGCTGACGATGGAGGCCACCGACGCGCCTGCCGGGCCGTGGCCGCTACGCGCATCGGCCAGTAACCCGCTGACGGCGGCCTTCGGGTCGGGGCCCAGCGGGCAGTTGACCGCGGCGCACTGAGCGGCGAATGCGTCTAGCGCCGCTTCCTCGCCTTTGACTCTCTGTTCGGCGGCGGCCTCGGCGCCCACGCCCAACGCCAGTGGAGAGTCCAGCACCAACCGGGCGACCTTGTCGGGATGTGCGCTGGCATATGACAGCGCCACCTGGGCGCCGTTGCCGATGCCGATCAGCGCCAGCGTCGGCACATCCCAGATGCTGCGCAGCCGCTCGATGTCGGCGGCGGCGTCGTTGTTGGCGTAGTCGGAGTCTCCGGGTGCGATCGTGTCGGTGCAGCTGGTGGTCGCGTTGTGCACGATGTCCGCAAGGTTGGCGACCGGATCGTTGCCGGCCTCGAACTGTGCCTGGTCGTGAATCTCCTGGCGATCGAACTGCTCGAGACAGTCGATCGGGCTCGAGCGACCCATGCCGCGTCGGTCGACGGCGACGATGGGGTGTTTGTCCAGCACGTCGGCGCCCGCGCGGACAAGCCAGACTGGTAGCTGCACCGACGACGGCAGATCCGACCCGGTGGTGAACACCAGCGGGCCGGCGTCGTCGGGTGTTTTGTGCGACTTCGCGCGCACCACACCGATGCTCAGCGACCCGGCAGCCCCGTTCACCGGATCGAGGTCGGCGTCATAACTCGCGCAATCCAGCTTGACGCCGCCGGGTGCGGGGGCGCCGGCACTGTCGAATTCCTTCGCGGTGCAGTCATGCCAGGACAACTCGTTCTTCGGCTTGGCTATCGGCGGCGGCCCGCTGGGAGTGGTCGACTTCGTCGGCTTGCCCTGCGGCCGGGCGCCCGAGTCGGTGGCGAAGCGCGGGTTGGCGGCCAGACCGGGCGCGCAGCCGGCCAACAAAGCGGTCACCAAGATCAGCGACGTGGTGAATGCGGCGCGCCTGCTCATGCCGACCACAGTAGCGATTGGTTGATCGATCAGGCCGTCCGCACGTAGCGTGTGTACAGATAACCGTCGTCGTCGGTGAGGATGTGCGCAGACCGCATCGCGGTCAGCACCTGTTCGCTACCGGTCGCGATGCGTCCGGAATTACCGCCGACCAGGGTCGGCGCGATTGTCAGGCACAGTTCGTCGAGCAGACCGTCCTCGACGAACGAGCTGAACAGCATCGGACCGCCCTCGGTCAGTACCCGTGGCAGGCCGCGGTCGGCAAGGGCGGCCAACACCGCGGCGGCGTCGACGCTGTCCGGGTCGCCGATCGAGCAGTCGACCACGTCGGCCAGTCCGGCCAGCGTGCGCCGGGTCTGGTCGGCCGCAGCCGTGCAGGTGCACACCAGAGGCGCTACCTCGGTGCGGGTGAAAACCGGCATATCCCGTTCCAGGCGACCGGACTTGGAGACGATCGCCAGCGGCGGGACTTCGCTCTGTGCGCGGCTCTGCCGACGCTGCCGCTGTGCAACGGTCGGGCGGGCGCCGGCATACCCCTCGGTCCGCACAGTGCCCGCCCCGACCACAATCACGTCGGCCATCTCCCGCAACGCATCGAAGACCGCCCGGTCGCCGGGGCCACCGAGTTGGCCGGACTTGCCGGCGAACGTCGCGCTGCCGTCGAGGCTGGCGATGAAGTTGGCCCGCAGCCAAACCCCGTCATGGTCGGTGGGGTAGCCGTAGAGATCGGAAAGATCACTGCGGTCGACGTCCTGCGAGGAGCCAAGCAGTCGCATCCGCACCGAGCCGGAACCGTCAGCTGAAAGGTCAGCCATGTGCAAGATTGCAACACGTCGATAGGGTGCGTGCATGGTCGGGGCTGCTCGTCTGGTCGACCGGCAGCCATCGGTCTCGCCGGAGCGGCTTGTCTCCCAGCTGACGCCGCCGCCGATGTTCGCCGACGCCAGCTTCGCAAGCTACCACCCTGACCCGGCCGAGCCGTCCCAGTCGGCGGCGGTGGCTGCCTGCCAACACTTCTGCGAGCAAGCCCGCGAGCGCCGTAGCGGCCGTAGGAAATGGTTCGGCCGACGCGAGGTGCTGCCCGGTGTCGGGCTGTACCTGGACGGCGGCTTCGGAGTCGGCAAGACGCATCTGCTGGCTGCCGTCTACCGGCAACTGGCCGACGACGCCCTGCACGCGCGCGCATATGCGACGTTCATGCAGCTCACACAGCTCGCCGGGGTTGTCGGTTTCACCGAATGCGTCGAGCTGCTGAGCGACTACACCGTGCTGTGCATCGACGAGTTCGAACTCGACGACCCGGGCAACACCACACTGATCTCCCGTCTGCTTGCTCAGCTCGTCGAGCGCGGCGTGTCGGTGGCCGCCACCTCCAACACGCTGCCCGACCAGCTGGGCGAAGGGCGTTTCGCGGCGCACGACTTTCTGCGCGAAATCACCACGCTGGCAGAGATTTTCGATGTCGTCCGGATCGAAGGGCCGGATTATCGGCACCGCGATCTGCCGTCCGCGCCGCGGCCGCCGTCTGACGACGAGGTCGTCGCCCACGCCGCGGCGGTGACGGGTGCGACCCTCGACGACTTCGACGCGCTCTGCGCGCATCTGGCCACCATGCATCCGTCGCGGTACCTGGCACTGATCGACGGAGTGCGAGCGGTTTGCCTGACCGGCGTGCACGGCATCGAGGATCAGAACGTGGCGTTGCGACTGGTGGCGCTCACCGACCGGCTCTACGACGCCGGCATCCCGGTGCTGGCGTCCGGAGACAAGCTCGACCGCATCTTCAGTGCGGAGATGCTGGCCGGCGGTTTCCGTAAGAAATATCTGCGGGCCACGTCGCGGCTGCTGGCGCTGAGCGTCGCTGTCGACGCATGAACCTCCGGACCCTTTCGAGGTCTCCGGTTTGACGCACCGCCAGACGCGGCGATGCGCGCTACAGGTTCCACTGCGCCAGGTGATACCCCGTCTTCTTGTCCAGCAGCACAACAGTGGAGACCGGATCGCGGTAGGCCTCCCAGTACACGCCGCCACGAACGATCGATCCGGCCGGCGCGTTCGTCAGCGCGGCGTCCAGTGCGTCGGGGGCGTCGGAGGCGCGGGATTTGTACGCGTCGCCGAAGGGGGTGACGCCGTCGAAGGTGAAGTCGGTAGCCATCTGATACGGGTTAGGCACCCGCACCGCGTGGATGGCGACATCGGCGCGCACGACCGCGCTATTGGGGAAACTCTTGACCGGAATGCCGACCCGGTTGTAGCCGAACCCCGGTGGCGGGTCGACCGGCTGCACGCTGCTGACCGTGACGTCGGCGATCATCTTCCCGGTGTCGACCCGCAACGTGTCACCGAGATGGCCGATCGGGGCGTCGCCGGCCGACGCGCGGGGTACCGCGATGAACATGGCCGCGATAACGGTGATCACGGCAACCAAGTAGCGGGGCATCTTTCCTCCTCGGCGACCATCGCATGATGGCATACAGCTGTTACGGCCCGAGTGCTTTCAGCCCTTCGGGTAACCGCGGCGGACCGTGCGATCCAGGATTCCCAGCGATGCCCGCAGCGCGCCTTCGGAGAGCACCGGAAAGATCCCGGCTTCGCGCCACTGCGCATCGATCTGCGACCAGTCGTAGAACGACGTGACGAGGGTCCCCTCACCGTCCGGACCGGGTTCTAGGCGATAGCCGTAGACATGGCCGAGCTGGGGTCGGATCTGGCCCAGCACCGTCCAGGCGATCAGCTGGTCCTGTTCGAATTCGCGGATGGTGACGGTCACGTCGTACCTGCCGAGTTCGGGAAAGTCGTTGAGGGCTTCACGATCCATGTGCACGACGAAGCTGTCGCCGGCAGCGCCGACCGCCGCGCCGTCGGCGTCTTGCAACATGCCGGACGAGTCAATGGCGACGTGGCCCTGCGGGTCGCAGAGGACCGCGAAAATGTCGGCGGGCGGGGCGGCGATCATGCGCTGGACTTCGATTCGGTCGGCCATTGTCTGATCTTGTCAGGGCGCCCGAACCGATGGGGTGATTCGGCCGCCGCGACTACCGGGTCAAGCCGGCCCGCTTCGAATTCCGGCGGGGATAAAGGACCCGTAAAGATCTGCACCCAACGAGTCGCAGTAAGCCATGATGGTCCGGTGTTGCGCATCCTTACCCTGATGGCTGTTGTTTCATCGCTCGGCTTCGCGGTCCCGGCGCATGCCGATCCGGCAACCAACGCAGACTTTCTCAACGCGCTGAGCAAAGCCGACATCAAATTCAGCGACGACGACAGCGCGATCAAGGCAGGTAAGACGGTCTGCGTGCTGCTGGACATGGGGTGGCAGGAACCTGACGTTCTCAACGACGTGTCGTCGCAGAACCCGAACATCAGCCCCGACAAAGCGGAGCGATTCACGGTGATCGCACGCACCGAGTACTGTCCCCAGTACCTGCCGCCGGACCAGTGACAGGCCGCTGTCGACCGCGGCGCCGGGATCGGAGATGATGGACCGGTGATGAGGCGTCTTCTGGTTGCCTTCGGCATTGCGTCGACGCTGAATACGGTGATTCCAGCGCATGCCGACCCTGGCGTCGACGCCAGCTTTATCGATGCGCTGGGCAAAGCCGGCATCAGCTTCAACGATCCCAGCAATGCCGTCCAAGCGGGACACGTGACGTGTGACTTGCTTACCCAGGGCAAGCCGGGGCTACAAGTGGTTCAGCTTGTTCAGCAACAGAATTCGGGGATCAGCACGGTAAATGCCGCCAAGTTCACCGCGATTGCGGTAAGTGCGTACTGTCCTCAGTACGGACAGCAGGTCAACGCTGGTGCCAACGCCTCCCAGCCCCCAAATGGGGGGACGGCAGGATCGGGCGGTCAGCAGTAGTCGGCGGCTGCCGGCGTCTCTCATTCTCTCGGTGAGGACTTCACCGGATCGCAGGACATCATCCCGCAGGTCTTCGACGAGGAGTCTGTGCTGCGCTACACCTCCGACGTTCCGCTGTCGTTGCTGAAAGATGCCTGCCTGCAAGGCACTTACGACGAGATCGTGGATCAGCTTGCAGACTGGCGCGATCACGGGGCTCGAAAGCTGTAGCGGCGCGTCGGGGCTAGATACCGGCCCAGATCCAATGTTGGCCACCTTCGTCCCAGCGAGGCTGCATATTTCCGGCCCCCGGCGGAGGGGGAGGCGGCGGCGGGACGTCCACCGGTGCATATGGCGGCGCGTACGCCGGCCGAACGCTGTACCAGTCCGGCGGCGGTGGTGGTGGATGGCACTCGCCGTTCCAGACATTGCGCGACCATGTGCGATCACACGCCGCGGAACTCGGGGCCGATGCCGCGACCGCGACAAGTGCCAGCGGGAGGCCGACGGCCGCGATGGCGGCGGGCAGGCGGCGAACGAACCGCGTCATAGCGGGCCTCTCAGTGGGTGGGCATGCCACAGCTTATGCGCCCGAGGGTCAGTGGAGTCGCTGAATCGGGCGGCTGCCGTGAGTTGAGTCACGAAAGTGCTGAATCGGGCAGCGCTCGGGAAGTCGGGGCGTTGGCATTTGGCAACGGCCACTCGATCAGAACGGTGACCTCGATACCTGCGAGGCTGACATGAGGCGCAACGCCATCAACGGGCACCGCATGATTCGCGCTGCTCCTCTCGCGGCTGGGGCCGCCATATTCGCGACGCTGACGCTGGCGGCGCCCGCCCAGGGGGCCGTCATCGATTCGCGCTTCGACATCTGCGCCGCGCTGCGCGATGGCACCAGCCTCGCCGCGATCGAGACCACACTTGAGGCACACGGATACACCGCCACAAACGCCGGCGTCCTGACCGGCACCACGATTCGGCAGCACTGCCCCGACCAAGCCACTAACGCCATGGCGCAAGCACAGATCGCAAGCTGAAGTAATCACCGATTGGTGGCTCTACCACCGCGGACAGGTCCCTCTGTAGCCGGAAAGCCGCGGAAGTCTACGGCGGCATTGTCTCCGGTATCAGGTCCCGTTTAGGTCCCGCGGGAGGCTCCAGTGACGCGCGGCGAAGGTCGAAAGAACCGCATCCCAGGCGAATTCGGCTCCGTCGACAAACGCGCCACCGCCCTGTCGCACCTTAGTTGTTAGCGAGCCGATCCTGCCAGACGCCGCAGGATCGTTACGTCGCGTGACCGCTCGTATTCTTCACGGGCTGCCCGCCGTTGCGGGCCACGAACTCGGCCAGCGCATTGAGCGCGTCGGCCTGCTCACCGTAGTCGACCCAGTCGAGCCCGGCGCCGACGTCGATGTGACCCGTACAGAACGTTGCAGCGGCGCCGTGTTCGCCATACCGACCTGATCTCGCGCCTGGCGTGTCGTGTCGCCGAGTTGGAAGCGTTGACGGCTGAGCAGGCGGCTCGGTTGCGGGTGTTGAAGCGTCGCCAGCCGCCGATCATCCGCGTGGGGCGGGCCGTCTCGCCCTGATCAGCAGGGTTTCAGCTGCTCTATCGGCAGTAGACTTCCCACATGGCACTACAGACCGACACCGGTGTCCTCGCGAAAGAAGCCGCGAACTTCGAGCGCATCGCAGGGGAGCTGAAGAACGCCATCGCGCGAGTGGAGCAGACAGCCGCCGATTTGGACAGTCATTGGCAGGGCGCCGCCGCTAAAGCCGCGCAAGGCGCCATAATTCGCTTCCAGCAGGCCGCCGCTGCACAGGTGCAACAACTCAACGAGATTTCAACGAACGTGCAAACCGCTAGTGCGCTGTACGGTACCACCGACAACGAGCGAGCCGGATCGCTGGCGGCAGCGATGAGCCTGGGCGGTCCGCGCGCCAACGCGCACAGTCATGCCGATACGTCTGCGCCGCAAGGCGCGCAGATATCCCCCGCCACCGCGGCCACCGCCGGCAACGGTAAGCGCACCGGCGTGCAGATGGTCGACTTTAAGCAAAACGGCGGCGAGCAGCCTCCGCCTCATCCGGGATTCATCGACCAGTACGAGAAGGAACTGGCCTCTCCTGGCCCGCAGTTGGCACCAGCGCCGATACCTATGCCGTCGTCGGGTAATGCCCGCCCACCGGGCACCCCGCAGGCGCCCGGGCCATTGCCTGCATACACACCGCCGCCTCCGTTTGGGCAGTGTGTGGAAGAACATGTGCACGACAGCATCGGCAAGGAAATGATTAAGGACGCCTTCAAGAGTGCGGCAGAAAAGGCGGGCCTCGGTGCCGCGGCTGGCGCCGGCCTGACCCCCGAGATGGGGGGAGCGGGGGCGATACCTGGCGGTGTGTTGGGTTGGGTCGGGGGCTTCACACAGGGCCTAATCGAGGCGCCCGTTGAAGCGGCAGCCAAGGGTGCTTGGGAGTGTCTGGATGAGCCGCTTCCAGGAGGGGAAAAGTGATCAACACGAATCGGGCGCTACTTTTCCTGCCTCTATATCTGGCGTGGGTGATCGCAGTCGACGTATTGTTCGATTCTGCCAGCCCCGCGAGCAGCACCTCAGTGCCGACGTGGATGGTGGTCGGTTTCATCATCTCGGCGTTGGCGGTTGCCGGCGTCGTCCTCTGGTACCTCATCAAGCGGGCGAGCGGCCAAATCTCTATCCAGCGCGAGCACACCTTCACCGCGTTACTCGTCGCAATCGTCATCTCGGGTTTCGTCAGCGATGCGCTCAAGGGCCTGGCGACGATGCTTTTGGGTGGGCATCCGTGGTGGGTGCTGATCCCGATCTACACGATCGGTTACGCGGTGTGCTGGGTCGTGCTCGGCTACGCGGCGAACGTGCTCAGTCGACGTGCGCAATCCGCCGCGGGGAAGCCCGAGACCACGGCTCGCTAGACCGCTGGTCAATGCTGGCCGCCGCGGTCGCGCACCGGTTTGTGCTGCCTGGGGTGTCGCTGAGTGAGGTTGTGGTCGCTGTTCTCCGGCGGCACGTTGTTGCCTCCAGGCTGGCCTGTTGGCGGGCATTCAGGGTGACCACGTCGGGGTAGGGGTAGCGGCGCTGAGGGTGAGGATGCTTCGACCGGATCCGAGCGGCGGCCTGGTGACGATGTCGGGTTGCTCCCAAGGCCAGGGTGGTGCGGGCGCGTTTCGGGGATCGTCACGGTGCCGGAGGATCTTGGCGGGGTGATCGACTGGCGCAGTGGCGGTTCCGCGTCCTGCGGCCAACAACGAGATGACCCCTTCCCGGCTCGCATCGTGGTAGACCATCCTGGTGCCTCATGTCACCCGAGCGCCCGTTGATCGTCGTCCGCACCCTCGAGTGGGCCGAGCAGGCCCTGGGAGCGGGCCAGATCGTCTGTCCGCACCCCGGGTGCGGCGGCACCCTCACGAGGTGGGGATACGGCCGCCGCCGGCGCGTCCGTAGTCTGGCTGTCCGAACCCTCGACATACGCCCGCGGCGGGCGCGTTGCACCCGCTGCGCTCACACCCAGATTTTGTTGCCGGCCGCCGTGCAGCAACGTCTGGCTGATACCACCGAAGTGATCGGCACCGCCCTGGCCAGCAAGGCCGCCGGCCACGGATACCGCCGCATCGCCGACGAGCTCCAGCGCTCTGCTTCGACCGTGCGCCGCTGGATGCGCCGCGCCATGCGCAGCGCTCATCTGCACTGGCTATGGCGGCGCGGCAGCCAGGCCCTCGTCCGGCTCGAGCCCGACGCGTTCAACCAGCTACCCCGCCCCACCAGCCCGCTGCGCGACGCGCTGACCATCCTGGCCGCGGCCGCATGCGCGGCCCGCCAGCGGTTGGGCTTGACCGAACCCTTGTGGACCCTGATCGGCGTGCACACCCAAGGCCGGCTTTTTGCAGCACCAACCCTGAACCGGCGCATCGTCCGGACCGATCCCGGCCGGGCCGACGATCCCGCACACCCAGCCACGCCCGGCACCGTGAACACCACCGCTGGCCCGGCAGGCGTCACCGCGAGCATCACAGCGTCAGCGTGACCACTCAAAACGCGCCAATCATCTTCACCGACAACGCCGCCATCATGCTCATCGTGAACGCAGGTCAACAGTTGCTGACAAGCAGCTAATCTGGCCGTTTTACATGCAACCGAAGTGGAGTGAACTGCAATCACTGGTCTTTGGTGTCGGCCAGCGCGGCCGCAGCCTATTAGATGCCTACATCCTTCGTGCGAGCGTTGATGTGCTCGAAGGTCTTTGTGATTCGACCGCAATATTTGTGCATGCTACGACCAATAGCCTGGTGACATGCTGGGACCATCGAGTCGCGGACCCTGCGATGATCATTCAGCGGGGAAAGCAATGGCCTACCGTGGACCGACGAACAAGGAGCTCGCTTTTACAGGCTACGGCAACAAGTTAAATATCAAGGGCGACAGCATGTTTACTAATGACCTTGACGGCATCCGATGGGTTGCTGCCCGCCTTGGTGACGACCGACGGCATGAGTGGTTCCGCTAGTGATAGGCAGCCGCGACCGACTCAATGAGAGACCGCAACGACCACCCCCCTAGCGATAGCCTCTTCGCGTAAGCCGTCTTAGTAGAGTTCAGCTTCCCAAGATTGGGCCATGCGCCTGGCCTCGTCGAGGCTTCCCACGGGCTGCGGGTCCACCTGCTGCTGTGCCTCGTATTCGGAGTGCTGGAACAGGTCGAGTGTCCAAAAACGTTCACCGTCGAACGCAACAAACGTAGCACCGGCCGCCGTTGCCGTCGGCTTCGTACAGGAGCCCTGGCGCTGTCTCATGCCACTCAAGCGCATGCTCGAGACGGTAAGCCCGTCAGTAGCTAGTGGGGCAACGTGTCTGGGCACAGCTCGTGCTGCGCGGCCTCGACAACGCCCCGCAGATCGAAATACACGATCGGCTGCGATTCAACGACCTGTTGCGCTGTCATCCCGTTGTGCATTTGAGTGCACGCCTGAACGCCTCGGCTGATCCTTATCGAGTCGTTAATGCCCGGGTCGTAGATGCCGTGATCGTTGATGTAGCGGATGAAGCTGTCTCCATCCGCGTGCGCCGGCGCAGCAAACAGAGCGACGCTCAACGGCAAAATCAGGAACGCCAACCACCGGTTCATAGGCCGGCGGCCTCCGCGCCAAACTCCGCTTGCGCGGCAGTGAACTTGTCGTACTCCAGTTGCCCCACCAGGCCGGAGTGCGAAAAGCCCTCCATGCTGAGGTATTGCTTAGCCTTCAGCGCTGCCTGATGGTTCCAGTCCACGTTGAGCGACGACACTGCGGCGATCGCGTCTTCCTCACTGAACTCGTCATACTCCAGCTGATCAACTAATCCTCGAGCCGAAAACCCGCCGTCCATGCTCAAGTACTCCTGAGCTTTACGCACCGCGCTGGACTGACTTGCCGGACTCAACGGCACCGCCTGGACGGGCGCTGCAAGCGTGACTGTGCAGGCGGCTGCGAAGGCCGCAACGATTACTCTCCCCATCGGCAAAAGTTTAGGGCGCGAGCAGCGCCTTTGATGGCCGTTGTGGGACTGATTAGTCCGTTCATACGACAAGTCCCCAGGAGAGTGAGGGCGGGCCCGATATCTATTTAGATGTGCGCGAGGACTTGTCAGGTGCGCGAAATCGCGCACCTGACACGAGCCGCAGATGGCGGCGTCCAGCGCAGCGATCAGCATTCGACAACTCGCGGTCAATCATCATGACGAGTTCGGCGCGAAGTTCTGGTGGCCATGAACTCGGCGGCGCTTGGGCTTCGAGGAGTTGACGCAGAGCAGCGGCGCTCATACTAGGCACCTCGGTTCGGAGTGTTGTTTCGCACAGCCTGCAGCCGCCGCGGTCCTGATCTCGACATTTGGCGGCCGTTGTTAGTGAGGAATCTGGAGTGGGCCGGGGCGAGGAGAGCGGCTAGCGAGATCAGTTCCGCAGTGGTCAGGCTCGTGAGCGTAACGGAGCTGGTGATCTCTTGGACCATCCATAGGTAGTGGGCGCGGCCATCATTGTCGTTTTGGGTCATTGCGCGGTCCACCCATCGATCTCGTCAGCGGCCTCCAGGATCGCCGCGGCAAATTCGCGGGCCTGCCGCGAGGTCAATTCCTGGCCGCCGACGTGGACAATGGGCGCCTCCTCGATGCCCTGGCCGATCGAGCCGTCGGGGAACTAGAGCGCCGAACCCGCAACCGTGACGTCTGCGACGTCGAAGTCACGTGTCCAGATGACGCGATTCATGTAATCCCAGTCAGCCCAGGTGCTCAAGAGGTGAGCGCCGGCGGGAAGAGGGACGTCGGGGAGCGGAGTGGTGGTGTCCATAAATAGCAACCTCTCGTGTCGGTTGCTAGCGCCCTGCTGTCACCAGTTCACAGGTAGTTCATGCGGGCTGCGATTCCCGAACGCTTCGCAGTTCAAACGTGGTGCGCGATACTGGGATTGAACCAGTGACCTCTTCCGTGTCAGGGAAGCGCTCTCCCGCTGAGCTAATCGCGCCGGGGAAACTAAATCTGGAGGTGGAGACGGGAATCGAACCCGTGTGCACGGCTTTGCAGGCCGTTGCCTCACCACTCGGCCACTCCACCGCTGGATTGATGCCATGTGCACCTTCGAGCGGATGACGGGATTCGAACCCGCGACCCTCACCTTGGCAAGGTGATGCGCTACCAACTGCGCTACATCCGCGCGCCTCGGACGACATCGTCGCCCGGTGCGAAGCACGACGATAGTCCACCTGAGCGCGACCGCACAAATTCCTCAGTAACAATGGGCGCGCCGCGAATTGACCGCAGCTAGCGCGTTCAGCCGAGATGCCGTCTCGTGTTAACCTTCGACGTCGTTCGCCTCGGCACCCGGTCTCGTAGCTCAGTGGAAGAGCGCCCGCCTCACACGCGGGAGGTCGCTGGTTCGAACCCAGCCGGGACCACCACCAAGTTCGCAGTACATCCCGATCGCTGGTTCGCCTTCGGCCATTGGCACGACTTGGCTGCGTTTTAAACAACCAGCCTCGGGCTACTACATCCGCGGCTTCTGAGCGCGTAATCTCGCGGGCGGAGCGACACCTCGGTTTGGCATGGCACACGACACGGCATCGATTTCCTTGAGCGCGTAGATATCAGTGGTTGGCGACACGGCGAAGGAGACCAGTGGCAAAGCACAAGATTGTGGTAGGTATCGCGGCCGCGGCAACGTTGGTGGCGGGCCTGGCCGGCTGTTCGAGTAATAAATCCAGCACTGGGGCAAGCAGTAACGCATCGGCCCCGGCCGGCAACATGGTCACTATCGACGGCCATGCGCAGAGCGTGAGCGGTGCCGTCAGCTGCACCCAGGTGAACGGCAACACCAGTATCGGATTCGGCGACCCGACACAAGGAATCGGGGCGGTGGTGACTAACGCGAATCCACCCGTCGTTCAGGCGGTCGGCCTGGGCAATCTGACCGGCGTCACGTTGGGTTACTCGGCCGGGGCGCCGAATCAAGGCAATGCTGTGGCCACCAAGAGTGGCAACTCGTACACCATCAAAGGCACCGTGGTGGGGGTCGACTCGGCCAACCCGCAGCAACCGGTCAGCAAGTCGTTCGAGATGGACGCGACTTGTCCCTAAAGCGCCGTAATCGGTGCAGCAGCCAGATGTCGTCGCACTTCAAGCTCGGAAGGAACCGACCGGTATGTATGTGAAGCGCTTGGCAGGCGCAACGTTCGCGGCCGCCCTCGGCGTGGCAGGACTGACGGCCAGCACGGGGTTGGCCAGCGCCACACCGCTCAAGGCGGACCCGGCGTGCATCCATTGTGGACCGATCGCCGACGATGCACCTGGGCCTGGCGGTCCGGGTCCTGGGCCTGGTGGTCCCGGTCCTGGTGGTCCCGGTCCTGGTGGGCCCGGTCCTGGTGGTCCCGGGCCTGCTGGTCCCGGTGGTCCTGGTCCGGGTGGCCCTGGCGGTCCTGGTGGGCCGGGTGTGCAGGGGCCTGGTGGTCCCGGCGGTCCTGGTGGTCCCGGCGGTCCTGGTGGGCCTGGTGGGCCGGGTGTGCAGGGGCCGGGTGGTCCTGGACCTGGTGGGCCCGGCGGTCCTGGTGGGCCTGGTCCTGGTGGGCCCGGCGGTCCTGGTGGGCCTGGTCCTGGTGGACCGGGTGGCCCTGGGGGGCCGGGTAATCCGGGTGGTCCTGGACCTGGTGGTCCCGGTGGTCCTGGTCCGGGTGGCCCTGGCGGTCCTGGTGGGCCGGGTGTGCAGGGGCCGGGTGGTCCCGGGCCTAGTGGTCCCGGCGGTCCTGGTGGCCCGGGACCTGGTGGGCCCGGCGGTCCTGGTGGCCCGGGACCTGGTGGGCCCGGTGGTCCTGGCGGTCCGGGTAATCCGGGACCCGGTGGACCTGGTGGCCCGCCGCCTCCCTACGTGCAACACGGTGACTACGACCGGGGTGGTCCGCAGTGGGGTGGCCCGCGGGATGCACCCCACGGCTTCAGCGCGCCGGGTCACGGTGCGCCGCCTCCGCCTCCCCCGAACGGATTCGGGTGGAACAGTGGACCACCCCCCGGAGCGCCGCCGCCCAACTGGGACGGGCCACCGCCTCCTGGTGGCTGGAACGGACCACCGCCTCCTGGCGGCTGGAACGCGCAATGGAATGGGCCGCCGCGCGACATCGGCTGGGCGCAGGCTAATTACGGGCCGTTCAACTACAACGGCTACAACGCCACTCCGGTGTTCAATCCGATGTTCGGTGGATGGGGATTCTGGTTCTTCGGCAACTGGGTTCCGCTGTACTGATCTCACCTCAACTGGCCTCCCGTCTTCGTCAAAGGCGGGAGGCCAGTTGCATCTTGGCTGAGCCCTGGAAACCGCTGTGAAGGTGTGTCGCGCGGCGTGAAAGAATGCATCCAACGCGATTCCGTTGCAAGATGTCCGGCGTGGCTATGTACCAAGGTAGGGCGCTGGCAGACATCAATCTCAGCGGACGCGACTTAGGAGAGGCGCTAGAGGCGTTCATCTCCCGTCGGGATCCAGGCCTGCAAAACGTCCAGATCAAGCGGGCGACTCCGACGGGCGACGTCGAGACGCGGGTGCAGCCCCACAAGCGGTGGTATGAGGTCCTCTTCGAGGTCGACGACGACCCCGACGACGAAGAAGACGAAGAACTGGATAGCTACGCGGCGCGAAAGAAAGCGGAGGCCAAAGCGCGGGCCGCCGAGAAGGCGCGGGTGAAGGAATGGACCGGGCGCAGTCAGGGCGTCTTCCCGATCAGCGAGATATGGCCAGAAGCCAATCAGTGACGCGAATCGGTCTTCATCGCCGATGATGTAGGGCGGTGGACCGAGAGGAGCGGGCGTGGTGACTGATGTGTCGGTAGTCGATCGAGCTCGCCGAATGCGCGACGTGGTCCGAGTCGAGGCTGCCGAATCCGAGCGCCTTCGGACGCTGTCACCGGCGATCGTCGAAGAGATGTGGGCCAGCGATCTGATGCCGGCGTTCAATCCCAAAGCGGCCGGGGGTGTCGAGCCGTCATTCCAAGAGATGATCGATACCTGGATCGAAATGGCTTGGCAGGATGGCTCTTTCGGGTGGATCGGGATTGCCAACCTGCCGTCGACGTTCGCGGCCGCGACGTATCTTCCGGACGACGGGTTCGCCGAGATATTCACCGAGAACGACAACCGCGTCACTATCGGCGGCCAGTACTTCCCAAACGGTCAGGGAAAGGCAGTCGATGGCGGCTACCAGTTGAGCGGGGCATGGAGCTTCGGCTCCGGCACAGGGCATTCGGCCTACATCGGCGCCGGGTTCTTCCCGATGGACAACGGTGAGATGCGCTGGGTCGGCGACGGCGTCCCGGACATGCTGGTGGCATTCGTGCCCCGCGACGAGGTCACTTTTACTGATGGATGGCATGTCCAGGGGCTTAGGGGAACCGGTTCATATGACTACACCGTGACCGATATCTTCGTGCCGGAATACCGGACGATACCGTTGTTCACCCGCGAGCCGGCGCGGGGGAGTTCACCGGCCGGCCGGATGGGTCTGATGCCGGTCACCGCCGCCGGTCACGCATCGTTTGCGCTCGGGGTCGCCAAGAGCATGCTTGACGATGTCCAGGAACTTGCCGCCACCAAGGTGCGGATGAGCGACATGGCGACGCTGGCCACCCGGCAAACCTTCCAGAAGGGGCTTGCCCACCACGTCGCTGCGTGGCGTGCCGCACGCTTGCTTGTGCTCGACGCGTTCACGACCGCCGAGGCCGCCGTCGATACCGGTCAGGACCTCACCCCTCAGTTGCGCGCCGACATGCGGGTGGCGGCGGTATATGCCACCGACACCGCACGGGCAGTTGCCGAGTGGGCGCATCTGGCTGCCGGCACCACCGCCATTCGCGAGGGCAGCCGACTCGAGCGTGCGTTCCGCGACATCTACACCGGTACGCAGCACGCGTTCATCAGCGAGAAGGTGGCGATGGACGTCGCGCAGCTCTGGCTCGGACTCATCGACGACCAGTTTGGACTCTGATGCGTCAGTCAACGGCCATGTACGCGGACAGCGCAGCGTTCACGCTGCCGTCCACCGGCAGCAACTCGGTCAGCCCGCACGCTCGGACGATCCGCGCGACGATCGGCCGGCTGCTGACCACACGCACCTCGACGCCACGCTGCCGCGCCCGCTCAGCCTCGTCGGCAAGGGCGGCGTATGCGCAGCACCCCATGAAGTCCAAACCGTCGGTGTCGACTACGAGCCGACCCGGCGTGCCCGTCGCCGCGGACGCCTCGCTGAGGAGATGTCGCCATGCGGCATCGTTGGAAGCGTCCAGTTCACCGCCGGCGCTGACGATCACCGCCAGGCCGCAACGTTCGGTGGTTGCTCGCAGCGTGCTGCGTGCGTGCGCGAGTTCGGAGATCAGGCGGCTGCTCGGCATCGGAGAATGAAAAGACGGTTCAGCCATCAGAAAAGCGCTCATAGTGTTCCCGATCCATAGGCGACCAAGCGCCTCGATATGGATGCCTGCCCTGGAGGCTTAAGACCGACGTCACTTATTAGATAACTCTTTTATAACAGAAATGTATCGGCCGTGTCCATACAAAGCATCTCGCCGCAGCGCAGACGCCTTTCAAGCGGCGGAGGTGTCCGATTTGCCGGACTTTTCAGCTTCAAGATCGGCGATCGCGCGTGACGTGCGATCGCGGAGCACTATCGCAGCTACCACCCCGCACACCACCGCGATGAGCAACGCGAGCCACGAGAAACGCGTAAGCCAGCGTTCGGCGGCCATCCCCGCGTAGTACACCAACGCAGTGGTGCCGCCGGCCCAGCACACAGCACCCGAAATGTTTGCGGGCAGAAACCTGGCGTACCGCATCTTCAGCGCGCCGGCCAGCGGCCCAGCGAAAATCCGCAGCAGCGCAACGAACCGCCCAAAGAACACCGCCCGCGCCCCCCAGCGTTCGAAGAGCCGTTCGGCGTACATCACATGCCCGGGGCCGAAATGGTTCGGGAAACGACGACCCAGTCGGTCGAACAATGGCAGACCCAGGCGACGACCGATGGCGTAGCCGATCGAGTCGCCGAGTACCGCGCCGAGTACCGCGGCCGCACCCACGCCGATCGGATTCACCGTCAACTCGTGGCGCGAGGACATCAGCGCGGCGCTGACCAGGACAATTTCGCCGGGGAGCGGGATGCCCAGGCTCTCGATACCGACAACGGTGCCGACTACGCCGTATACGGCCAGCGGGGAGATCGACTGCAGAAGGGCGTCCACCGTCATGGGTCAAGGATGCACGACCTGTCCACGGCGCAGTGCGCCGACCAGTCGCAACGCATTGATTGCCGGTGGGGTTCATTTACTATCCAACTAGGGAGTTTGCGCGAGTTGCGGGGCCAATCGGAGGACTGATGATCGAATCCTTGTCGCTGACCGACATTGCGGCCGAACAGCTCACCGTGGCGCGCCAGGCGCACAGCGGTCGCGCCTCGCACACGATCCACGGTGGGCATGCTCTGGAGTTGCGCCAGACCGTCGTTGCGCTGGCTTCCGGTCATGAATTGGCCGAACACGAGAGTCCTGGCGAAGCGACGCTGCAGGTGCTGGAAGGCCACGTCCAATTGGTCGCCGGCGACGAGACGTGGGAGGGAAAGCCGGGTGACTACGTCACGATTCCACCCCGCCGACATTCGCTGCGCGCGCTGGAGGACTCCGTCGTCGTGCTCACCGTGGTGAAGAACGTTCCTTCGGTGTAACCGGATGCTCGGCGACGAGACTTAATCCAGCGCGACTCCCGACGGCGTTTCGTCGCAGTAAGTTAAGTGTCGGGGCAGCCTCGCGCGCGGAGCGCCGCTCGGGCCCGCCGCACGACGTCGCCAGGCGTATCGCCGGCGATCACCCGGATGACGATCCATCCCAACGACTCCAGCGTGCGCACTCGCCTCTGGTCCTTCGCGTACTGTCTGCGGTTGGTCCGGTGATGGTCACCGTCGTATTCGACGGCCACTTTGTATGTCTCCCAGCCCATGTCGAGTAAAGCGATCAACCGCCAATGCTGGTGCACGGGTATCTGCGTTGTTGGGGCGGGAAGTCCGGAGTCGATCAACAGCAGTCGTAGCCAGGTCTCTTTCGGGGACGCAGCCCCGCCGTCGACCAGCGACAACGCTGCCCGCAGCTGTTGCAGACCGCGGGCGCCCGGATGCGCTTTGATGAGCGCCCGCACATCCTCGGTGGAAACTGGACGGGCTCGCACGAGTGCGTCGAGTCGCGCTACCGCCGCGCTGCGCGGCAGCAACCGGCCGAGGTCGTAGACAGTGCGAGCCGGGCTGGTGACCGGGAGCCCCGCGACGCAAGTGAATTCATCGGGGCGAATCGAGTAGTTGCGGGTAATGATGCCGGCAGGTGCATGTGGGTTGTGCCATATCAACTCGACGGGTACGTCGTCGTCGATCCAGTCGGAGCCATGCAATGCCGCAGCGGCGAGTCCGGCGAGGACGCCACGACGGTCCGACCACAGCCACGCCCCCTCCGACCTGTGCCGGAGCGAGGCAATTGTGTACTTCGGCAGATACACGTCGGGATAGATCGATCGGAATCGGGATCGGAGCTGATAGGCAGTCAGCTCGCCCTGACGTACAGCTTCACTGCCGAGGAATATCTCCCGCACACAAGATCGGAGCCTCGGTCGACCGCACTGGTTCCCCAGACTTAAGCCAGTGTGACGTCCATCGGCGTGTCGTCGCAACCAGTTATGTGTCGGCAGGCAGGCACCTGTTGGGGTCAGACCGCGTGCACGTAGCGCTTGTTCATCACCCGCTGGATCAGCGAAGTGAACGGTCCACCCGCCCTGCTCCACCACGTTGCCGGCCGGGAGAAGGCAGATACCTCGGCGAACACCGCAGAGGTAACCGGGTCATGACGTACCACGAAACGCTCCTCGCCGATCTCGGGATGACCCGGCAGGGTGCCGTAGGCGAAGCCGCGCACGTTCGGCTCGTCGACCACGTAGACGACCCGGCACGGCGCTTTGAGGAAACCGATCCTCACGATGACCACCGTGCCGGCGGTGACGAGCTCGCTGCTGGCCTGCACGCGTAGGCCGGAACCGCGTTGCATACCCCAGTGCATGACCGCCTCAGCGGCCCCCTCGAAGCGAAGTTGACCCATGCCTATGTGGGCGGAGTAGCCCATGTGCTGGTAACCGGGGGGAAACGGCCCGGCGGTCGCGCCCACTTCCGGATAGGTGAACGGCAACTGCCCAATCGTGTGCAAATCCACCGATCTAGCTTGCCACGCGGACGTGGCCGGCTTTTCCGGGCAGGCGTACGGTCGGCGAGGTGACTACCCAAGCCCCCGCTCACGCGTCCGGAACCTTCACTCTCGGCGACGATCTCACCGTCAACCGCCTCGGCTACGGCGCAATGCGTCTCACCGGCAAGGGCGTCTGGGGTCCGCCCGCCGACCGCGACGAAGCGATCCGCGTGCTTCGGCGCGCGGCCGACCTGGGCGTCAACTTCATCGACACCGCGGATTCCTACGGCCCCTACGTTGCCGAAGAGATCATCCGCGAGGCGTTGCATCCCTACGACGGGCTGGTCATCGCGACAAAGGCCGGACTGCTGCGCACCGGACCCGACGTGTGGGTTCCGCTGGGCTTCCCGTCGTACCTGCGCCAGGAAGCGGAGCTGAGCCTGCGCCGTCTCGGCGTAGACACCATCGACCTGTTCCAGCTGCATCGCATCGATGACAAGTTCCCGCTGGAAGATCAGGTCGGTGAGCTGGTCAAGTTGCAGCAGGAAGGCAAGATCCGCCACATCGGGCTGTCCGAGATCAACGTGGACCAACTGCATGCCGCGCAAAAAATCGCCGAGATTGTTTCGGTGCAAAACCTCTACAACCTGAACACTCGCAAGGCCGAAGAGCTGCTCGACGAGGCGACCAAGCAGGGGATCGGGTTCATCCCATGGTTCCCGCTGGCCGCCGGACCGCTCGCTGCTCCGGACGGGCCGCTGGCCAAGTTGGGCGCCGCGCACGGTGATGCGAAGCCCTCGCAGCTGGCGCTGGCTTGGCTGCTGAAGCGCTCACCTGTGGTGTTGCCGATTCCCGGGACCTCGAGCGTCGCGCATCTGGAGGAGAATGTCGCCGCCGCCGCGATCGATCTCAGCGACGACGAGTTCGAGAAGCTGAGCGCGCTCGGGCAGCAACAGACGGACAACTAGGGTGCAGAAGTGCGAGAAGGCCGCGCCCTGAGCGCAGAGTGAACGCGGAACATCCCGGCGGCGGATTCAACCCGCCCGAACCCAGCGCCAAAGGCGGACCGGATTACGGCCGTTTCATCGCGGGCGTGCGGGCACTACAGGACCATGCCCGCGCGGCAGACGCCCCGTATGAGGTGATCACCGAGGCCGCCGACCTGCTGCACAAGGTGTCCGAGCTACTAGCCCCATTCGACACCGACGAGTGGCAGTCGCCGTCCGGCCGGCGGATGGATCTGCCGGTGCGCGGCAACATCCTGACGATCCCGATGAACGCGCACAAGACCGACGACGGGCGGATCGAGGGCTGGGCGCGGTTCGCGCGATTCCACCTCGGACGCAACGGGGCGGTGCACGGCGGCTGTCTGGGGATGCTCTTCGACACTGTGCTCGGCCTGACGTCCTCGGTGATCAGCGGCGGACCCCGGCAACGCACCGCGTTCCTGCACATCAACTACCGCCAGATCGCCCCAATCGAAAAGAAGCTGCAGATCGACGCCGGAGTCGACCGGGTGGAAGGCCGGAAGATCTTCGTATCGGGCCGGCTGCGCGACGGCGACACCGTGCTTGCCGACGCCGAGGCGTTGTTCGTCCTCCTCAAACCGGGCCAGCGCTAAGGTTGCAACCCCTGGGCGATACCCGCCCCGATAGCATGGTCGGGTCCGTGTGAACACCCGAAAGTCATGGAGACCGCGTCGATGACCGCCCTCGCACACCCCGCGCCAGCAGCCTCGATCCTGGTGCCCGCCGGGACGACCGCGGCGGCCTCGGTGCGCGCGGCCGGACTGCCGGGCCGCGGCGCCCCCGACGCGATCGTGGTGGTGCGCGACGCCGACGGCAAACTTCGCGACCTGAGCTGGATTCCCGACACCGATGCCGATGTCTTCCCGGTGGCGGCGGACACCGACGACGGGCGCAGCGTGATCCGGCATTCGGCCGCGCACGTGCTCGCTCAGGCCGTGCAGGATCTGTTCCCGCACGCCAAGCTCGGCATCGGCCCGCCGATCACCGACGGCTTCTACTACGACTTCGATGTCGAAGAGCCGTTCACGCCCGAGGATCTGGACAAGCTGGAAAAGCGGATGCGCCAGATTGTGAAAGAGGGTCAACTGTTCGACCGCCGGGTCTACGAGTCCAAGGACCAGGCCCGCGAGGAGTTGTCCGGCGAGCCCTACAAGCTCGAACTCGTCGACGACAAGTCCGGTGACCCCGAAATCATGGAAATCGGCGGCGACGAACTCACCGCTTACGACAACCTGAATCCGCGCACCCGCGAACGAGTTTGGGGTGACCTGTGTCGCGGCCCGCACATCCCCACCACCAAGCACATCCCCGCGTTCAAGCTCACTCGCAGCTCGGCCGCCTATTGGCGGGGCGATCAGAACAACGCCAGCCTGCAACGCATCTACGGAACGGCGTGGGAATCGCAGGAGGCGCTCGATCGGAACCTGGAATTGCTCGAGGAGGCCCAGCGTCGCGACCACCGCAAGCTGGGCGTGGAACTGGACCTTTTCAGCTTTCCCGACGAGATCGGTTCGGGCTTGGCGGTTTTCCACCCGAAGGGCGGCATCATCCGTCGGGAGCTGGAGGAGTATTCGCGGCGCAAGCACGAGCAGGCGGGCTACCAGTTCGTCAACACCCCGCACATCACCAAGGAGCAGCTGTACGTCACGTCGGGCCACTTGGAGTGGTATGCCGACGGCATGTATCCGCCGATGCATCTCGACGCCGAATTCAACGAAGACGGCACGGTACGCAAACCCGGCCAGGACTACTACCTCAAGCCGATGAACTGTCCGATGCATCATCTGATCTTCCGGTCGCGGGGACGGTCGTATCGCGAACTTCCTTTGCGGCTCTTCGAATTCGGCAGCGTTTACCGCTACGAAAAGTCGGGCGTGATCCACGGCTTGACCCGGGTGCGGGGCATGACCCAGGACGATGCGCACATCTACTGCACCCGCGAGCAGATGCGCGACGAGCTGACCTCGGTGCTGCGGTTCGTGCTCGACCTGCTGGCCGACTACGGGCTCAACGACTACTACCTGGAGCTGTCCACCAAGGACCCCGACAAATACGTGGGCTCCGACGAAGTGTGGGAGGAGGCGACGGAGATTCTGCGTGAGGTCGGCGAGGCTTCCGGCCTGCAACTCGTGCCGGACCCAGGCGGCGCAGCGTTTTACGGGCCGAAGATCTCGGTCCAGGTCAAAGACGCGCTGGGGCGTAGCTGGCAGATGTCGACGTTGCAAGTCGACTTCAACATGCCGGATCGGTTCGAGCTGGAATACACCGCCGCCGACGGCTCGCGGCAACGCCCGGTGCTGATCCACCGGGCACTGTTCGGGTCGATCGAGCGGTTCTTCGGCATTCTCACCGAGCACTATGCCGGGGCGTTCCCGGCCTGGTTGGCGCCCGTCCAGGTGGTCGGCATTCCCGTCGCCGACGGACATGTGGCGTATCTGGAAGACGTTGCCGCGCAACTGAGGTCGAATGGCATCCGGGTTGAGGTGGATGCCAGCGACGACCGGATGGCCAAGAAGATCGTCAACCACACCAACCAGCGGGTGCCGTTCATGTTGCTGGCCGGCGATCGCGACGTCGAAGCCGGCGCGGTCAGTTTCCGGTTCGGTGATCGCACGCAGATCAACGGTGTTCCGCGCGATGAGGCGGTCGCTGCCGTCAAGCAATGGATCGTCGATCGTGAAAACGACGTTCCCACTGCCGAACTGGTCAAGGTGAGCACTCGTGGCTGAGGACGACTCGAGCCTGGTAGATAGAGGCGCCGGCGACGCGGACCACCTGCAGCGGCTGTGGACGCCCTACCGGATGAGCTACCTGGCCGAGGGCCCGCTCAAGCAGGACAACGGCGCCAAAGACCAGCCGTTCACCGACATCCCACAACTGTCCGACGAGGACGGTCTGGTGGTGGCGCGCGGCGAACTGGTCTACGCAGTGCTGAACCTCTACCCCTACAACCCCGGCCATTTGATGGTGGTGCCCTATCGTCGGCTCTCCGAGCTCGAGGATCTGACCGAACCGGAAAGCGGCGAGCTGATGGCGTTCATCCAGAAGGCGATCCGCGTCATCAAGAGCGTCTCACGCCCGCACGGGTTCAACGTCGGGGTCAACCTGGGTCACTCGGCGGGGGGCTCGCTGGCCGAGCACCTGCACGTGCACGTGGTGCCGCGGTGGGGTGGTGACGCCAACTTCATCACGATCATCGGCGATTCGAAGGTCATTCCGCAGTTGCTGCGCGACACCCGTCGACTGCTGGCCGCCGAGTGGGCCAGGCAGTCGTGAGCAAGCTGCTGTCCCGTGAAGGAGTCGCGCGAGCCACCACCCCGGTGGCGCGGGCGTTGCTGCGGGCGGGCTGCACCGCCGACGGGGTGACCATCGTCGCCACCGCCGCCGCGGTGCTCGCCGCGCTGACGCTCTTTCCAATCGGCCGACTCTTCGCCGGCGCCGCGGTGATCACCTTCTTCGTCCTGTTCGACATGGTCGACGGCGCGATGGCACGAGAAAGTGGTGGTGGCACCAGGTTTGGCGCGGTGCTCGACGCCACCTGCGACCGCATCAGCGACGGCGCGGTGTTCTGCGGGCTCACCTGGTGGGCGGTGTTCGGTCTGGGTGACCGGCCGCTGGTGGTGGCTGTGTTGATCTGTCTGGTGACCTCTCAAGTGATCTCGTACATCAAGGCCCGCGCCGAAGCCAGTGGGCTGCGCGGCGACGGTGGTTTCATCGAACGGCCGGAGCGGCTGATCATCGTGCTGGTCGGTGCAGGATTGTCAGACCTGCCGCTGTATCCGCTGCGGTGGGCTCTGCCCGCGGCGATGTGGTTGCTGGCCGCGGCCAGCATGGTCACCTGCATCCAGCGGTTGCACACCGTGCGGCGCTCCACCGGGGCCGGCGATCCGCTGCCGCCGCCGGGCAAGCCGGGAAAGCCCGAGTCGTGATCGGTAGTCCGAAATTACCTGGAATCAAAGGTTTTTCGCTTGGCAGCCGAATGACCGACTGGGGATACGCGGCCGGCTGGCTGACGGTGCGTGCCATGCCGGAATTCGCCGCCCGGAACGTCTTCGACGCCGGCGCGCTGTACGCGTCGCGCGGTGGGGGACCGGATCAGCTTCGCAAGAACCTCGCCCGTGTCATCGGCGTCGAACCGCAAGACGTGCCCGGCGGCCTGATGCGCGCGTCGCTGTCTTCCTATGCCCGCTACTGGCGCGAGGCCTTCCGGTTGCCGTCGATGGATCACCAGGCGCTCGGTCGGCGGCTCGCCGAAACCACCACCGGCGTAGAAAACGTCGAAGCGGCACTGGCCGGTGGTCGCGGCATGGTCGCGGCGTTGCCGCACAGCGGCAACTGGGACATGGCCGGGGTGTGGATGGTTCAGACCTACGGCAAATTCAGCACGGTCGCCGAGCGGCTCAAACCCGAATCGCTGTTCCTCCGGTTCGTCGAATACCGGGAAAGCCTGGGCTTCGAGGTGATCCCGCTGTCCGGCGGTGAGCAGCCACCGTTCCCGCTGCTCAGCGAGCGGCTGCGGGACAACAAGATGGTGTGCCTGATGGCCGAGCGCGACCTCAGCCGCAGCGGTGTCCAGGTCGACTTCTTCGGTGAGCCGACCCGGATGCCGGCCGGCTCGGCGAAACTGGCCATCAGCACCGGGGCGGCGCTGCTGCCGGTGCACTGCTGGTACGACGGCGACGACTGCTGTACCCACTTCGGTCCGCCGCTGGACTGCAGCAGCGGCGACGTCGCTGTCGTCACCCAAAAGCTGGCCGACGTGTTCGCCCGAAACATCGCCCAGCATCCCGCCGACTGGCACATGCTGCAGCCGCAGTGGCTGGCGGATCTGTCCGACGAGCGACGGGCCCGATTGGCGGAGAGCTGATGCGGATCGGGATGGTGTGCCCGTATTCGTTCGATGTGCCGGGCGGCGTGCAATCGCACGTGCTGCAGCTTGCCGAGGTGATGCGCGCTCGCGGCCAGCACGTCAGCGTGCTGGCGCCGGCGTCCCCGCACGTCGAGTTGCCCGATTACGTGGTGTCAGCTGGTCGGGCCGTCCCGATTCCCTACAACGGCTCGGTGGCCCGTATCCAGGTCAGCCCGGCCGTGCACGGCAAGGTCCGGCGCTGGCTGACCGAGGGCGATTTCGACGTGCTGCATCTGCATGAACCCAATGCGCCCAGTGTGTCGATGTGGGCGCTACGGATCGCCGAGGGTCCCATCGTGGCCACCTTTCACACCTCGACCACCAAATCGCTGACACTGTCGGTAGTTCAGGGGCTGCTGCGGCCCATGCAGGAAAAGATCGTCGGCCGCATCGCGGTGTCCGACCTGGCCCGGCGCTGGCAGATGGAGGCGCTGGGATCCGACGCCGTCGAGATCCCCAACGGCGTGGACGTGACCGCGATGGCCTCCGCGCCATTGCTCGACGGGTATCCCCGGCCGGCCAAGACGGTGTTGTTCCTGGGTCGCTACGACGAACCGCGCAAGGGCATGGCGGTGCTGATCGAAGCGCTTCCCACCCTGGTGGAGCGGTTTCCCGGACTGCAGGTGCTGATCGTCGGCCGCGGCAACGAAGACGAATTGCGCGAGAAGGTGGGCGGTTTGGCCGCCCACCTACGCTTCCTCGGTCTGGTCGACGACGCCGCCAAGGCGTCCGCGATGCGCAGCGCCGACGTGTACTGCGCGCCGCACCTCGGCGGCGAAAGCTTCGGCATCGTGCTCGTCGAGGCGATGGCGGCCGGCACGCCGGTGGTGGCCAGCGATCTGCATGCGTTTCGGCAGGTGCTCCGCGACGGTGAAGCCGGACGCTTGGTGAAGGTGGACGACAGCGCCGCGCTCGCCGAAGGTTTGATCGCGGTGCTGGAGGACGAGTCGTTGGCCAAGCGCTACGCCGCGGCCGGCGCTGAAGCGGTCCGACGCTACGACTGGCCGGTGGTGGCCAATCAGATCATGCGGGTCTACGAGACGGTCGCGGTCAGCGGCAGCAAGGTCCAGGTGGCGAGCTGATGTGGTGGACGATGGTCCTGGTCGCGTCTCTGGTCGCGGTGCTGCTTGGGTTTCTTGCGTGGGGGTTTCAGACGGCGAATCGGCTGGACCGCCTGCACGTGCGTTACGACCTGTCCTGGCAGGCACTCGACGCCGCGCTGGCTCGCCGGGCGGTGGTGGCCCGTGCGGTGGCGGCCAACGCGTTCGGCGGCGACACCGATGCCAAGGAACTGGCGACCCGCGCCGACGCGGCTGAAGCTGCTCCACGCCGGGCCCGCGAAGGGTGCGAGAACAGGTTGGCCGCCGCGCTGGCGATGGTCGATCCGGCCTCGGTGCCAGCGGCGGTGATCGCCGAGTTGGCCGATGCCGAGGCCCGGGTGGTGCTGGCCCGCCGATTTCACAACGACGCGGTCCGTGACACCCTCGCGCTGCGCGAGCGGCGTCTGGTCCAGTTGTTCCGGTTGGCCGGAACAGCGAAGCTGCCAAGCTATTTCGAGATCACCGAGCGCTCTCAGGCGCTGCGTCAGGCCGATCACCATCCCGCCGACCGCCGTACGTCGGCGCGGGTGGTGTTGCTCGACGAGACCGGCGCGGTGTTGCTGCTGTGCGGATCCGACCCCGCGTCAGGACAGGACGGGGCCGCGGCGCCGCGCTGGTGGTTCACCGTCGGCGGCCAGGTTGGCGACGGGGAATCCCTGAGCCAGGCCGCCGCGCGTGAACTGGCCGAGGAGACCGGTCTGCGGGTCGACCCCGCCGACCTGATCGGGCCGGTCTGGCGGCGCGACGCGGTGTTCGATTTCAACGGCGCCGAAATCGACAGCGAGGAATTCTTCTTCGTCCACCGCACCCGGCGCTTCGAGCCGTCGACACTTGGCCGCACCGAGCTGGAGAGCCGCTACATCCACGGCCATCGGTGGTGTGACCCTGCCGACATCGCCGCGCTGGCCGGCGCCGGCGAGACGGTGTATCCACTTCAGCTTTCCGAGCTGCTCGCCGACGCGGCTGTGCTGGCCGGCGCGCCGGACCGGCCACGGCAGCTGCAATCCATCCGCTGAGGGCCCCGATCGAATGGCGCAGAGAAATTGGCTGGTGTTCGCCCACTAGACTGGTGAAGTTATCGGGCCAACGAGACACCGACGATAGAGGTAGCAGTGGAAAGCGCTAAGCCGAACGGCGTGAACGGCGCCGCGCGGACCGGGACCGCGCGGGTCAAGCGCGGCATGGCCGAGATGCTCAAGGGCGGCGTGATCATGGACGTCGTCACCCCGGAGCAGGCCCGGATCGCCGAGGGCGCCGGTGCGGTCGCGGTGATGGCACTGGAGCGGGTACCCGCCGACATCCGCGCTCAGGGCGGGGTGTCGCGGATGAGCGACCCCGACATGATCGAGGGCATCGTCTCCGCGGTCACGATCCCGGTGATGGCCAAAGCGCGTATCGGTCACTTCGTCGAAGCGCAGATTCTGCAGAGCCTCGGGGTGGACTACGTCGACGAGTCCGAGGTGCTGACGCCCGCCGATTACACGCACCACATCGACAAGTGGAAGTTCACCGTGCCGTTCGTCTGCGGCGCGACCAATCTCGGCGAGGCGCTGCGGCGGATCAACGAGGGCGCGGCGATGATCCGCTCCAAGGGTGAGGCCGGCACCGGCGACGTGTCCAACGCAACCACGCACATGCGGGCCATCGGGGGAGAGATCCGGCGGCTCGGCTCGCTCTCCGAAGATGAGTTGTACGTAGCGGCAAAGGAATTGGCGGCCCCCTACGACCTTGTCGTCGAGGTCGCGCGGGCGGGCAAGCTGCCGGTCACCTTGTTCACCGCCGGTGGTATCGCCACCCCGGCCGACGCCGCGATGATGATGCAACTCGGCGCCGAAGGCGTGTTCGTCGGCTCGGGGATCTTCAAGTCCGGGGACCCGGCGCAGCGCGCCGCGGCGATCGTGAAGGCCACCACCTTCTACGACGACCCTGATGTGCTGGCCAAAGTGTCCCGCGGTCTGGGGGAGGCGATGGTCGGCATCAACGTCGAGCAAGTTCCGGAGCCGCATCGTCTCGCGCAGCGCGGCTGGTAAAAACAGTCCGTGTCGATCGAAAAGATCCTCGATCTGGAGCAGATCGAGTTCAACATTTACCGTGGCAGCGTATTTAGTCCCGAGCAGGGGAATTTTCAGCGCACGTTCGGCGGGCAGGTCGCGGGGCAATCGCTGGTGTCCGCGGTCCGCACGGTCGATCCACATTTCCTGGTTCACTCACTGCACGGCTATTTCATCCGGCCGGGTGATTCCTCGGCGCCGACGATTTTCACCGTCGAGCGGTTACGCGACGGTGGTTCGTTCTGCACTCGGCGGGTCAACGCCATCCAGCACGGCAAGACCATCTTCTCCATGTCGGCGTCATTCCAGACCGATCAGGAGGGCGTTCACCACCAGGACGTGATGCCCTCGGCGCCGCCGCCGGACGATCTGCCGGGGCTCAAGTCGATGAAGGTGTTCGACGACGAGGGGTTCAAGCAGTTCCAGGAGTGGGACATCCGCATCGTCCCCCGGGATCAAGTCAACCGGCTGCCGGGCAAGGCAGCCCAGCAACAGGTGTGGTTTCGCCACCGCGATCCGCTGCCCGACGACCCGGTGCTGCACATCTGCGCGCTGGCCTACATGAGCGATCTGACGCTGCTGGGCTCGGCGCAGGTCACCCACCTCGACGAACGCGAGCACCTGCAGGTGGCCTCGCTGGATCACGCGATGTGGTTCATGCGGGCATTCCGGGCCGACGAGTGGCTGCTCTATGACCAATCCTCGCCGTCGGCGTGCGGTGGTCGTGCGCTGTGCCAGGGAAAGATCTTCAACCAACACGGCGAGATGGTCGCCGCGGTCATGCAGGAGGGGCTGACTCGCTTTCCGAGTGAGCACCGGTGAGTGCCGCGCGTGTCGGCGTTCTCGCACTCCAGGGCGATGTCCGCGAACACCTCGCGGCGCTGCGCGACGCGGGAGCCGACCCGGTCAGGGTGCGGGGCCGTAAGGAACTCGACGGGGTCGACGGCCTGGTGATTCCCGGCGGGGAATCCACCACCATGAGCCACCTTATTCGCGAGCTCGAGTTGCTCGAACCGCTGCGCGCGAGGCTGACCGACGGGCTGCCGGCCTACGGTGCCTGTGCCGGAATGATCCTGCTGGCCAGCGAGATCCGTGATGCCGGTGCCGCCGGCCGTGCGGCGGTTCCACTGTCGGCGATTGATATTACGGTGCGGCGCAATGCTTTTGGACGTCAGGTCGACTCATTCGAAGGCGACGTGGCGTTCGACGGCCTCGAGGAGCCGGTGCACGCGGTCTTCATCCGGGCGCCGTGGGTCGAGCGGGTCGGTGCGGGTGTGCAGGTGCTGGCCTCTGCCGCTGGGCATCCCGTCGCGGTGCGGCAGGGTTCTGTGTTGGCGACGGCGTTTCACCCCGAGGTGACCGGCGATCGCCGCATCCATCGCCTTTTCGTCGACATCGTCAGCGGTCGGCGTTGACCTCGGGAGCCGGCAGTGCCCACCGGATGCCACCGATCAGCACGCGGCCGACACTGCGCACGACGGTGAGTTCGACCGGCGGGAAGTAGGGAAGCAGCAGCGGCACCCGAGCCCACAGCGGCAGCATCGAGACCGCGGCCGCGGCCAGCACGCCGTAGGGCGCCCGCGCCGCCAACGGCAGCGGCGGCGTCAACAGCAGGAAACGGGCCGCGTCGCGGGCCACCGCGGTGCTGTGCAACTCCGGCCGGAAATCTTGAAGCCGTTGCGCCAATGCGCGTTCGGTGCGCGGCGGGTCGATCACGCCGAGCTTGGCGGCGATCTCCGCCATGTCGGCGACATAGCCGTCGCGGCCGGCCTGGTCCAGCGGGGAGGCGCCATAGAGCTGATATGCGCGTAGAAAGCTGTCGGCTTCGGCGACGTGCACCCATTCCAGCAAATGCGGATCGGTGGCGGTGTACGCCCTGCCGTCGGCGGCCACCCCGTGCACCCGTCGATGGATTCCCCGGACGCGGTCGACCGCGCGCTGGGCGTCGGCGGCGGAACCGAACGTCGTCTCGGCCAGAAAGGTGCTGGTGCGCTGCAGTCGGCCCCACGGGTCTTCGCGATAGTTGGAATGCTCGGCCACACCGGCCATGGCCAGCGGGTGCAACGACTGCAGCAGCAGGGCGCGCAACCCGCCGACGAACATCGACGCGTCGGCGTGCACTCGCCGGACCGGGCTGTCGTCGGCGAACCACCGTGGCCCCGGCGTGTGGTGAATGCGCTCCCGCTGCGCCGGACCGTCCGGGCCGGCGACCATCTCGAACAAGCTGCTGCCCAATGCGTCTCGTACCGCCCGAAGCGGGCTTTGTGCTGTCACCGGTCCCACGTTAGCCGCCTGGGTTGTTGTGTCGCAGCCGTCACGCGCGGCACCGCGAGCACCGGGTGTCTTTGTGCCCACCTTCGAGCGAATTCCGCGTTGCGGGCCCGGTGTTGTCGCTACGAGGTGGGCACAACGTCATACCCGCCAATTTCTGTGACCCCTGGGGATCGGCCGGTCACGTGGACGCGCAATACGCCCACGTAGACTCGGCAGGCGAATTGTGAGCGACAGAAGAGGTAATAGCCGATGAGCGGCCATTCCAAGTGGGCCACCACCAAGCACCAGAAGGCCGTCAAGGACGCACGCCGTGGCAAGGAGTTCGCCCGGCTGATCAAGAACATCGAAGTCGCGGCCCGCACCGGTGGTGGTGATCCCGCCGGCAACCCGACGCTGTATGACGCCATCCAGAAGGCCAAGAAGACGTCGGTGCCCAACGACAACATCGAACGGGCCCGCAAGCGTGGAGCAGGCGAAGAGGCCGGCGGTGCCGACTGGCAGACCATCATGTACGAGGGCTACGGCCCTAACGGCGTCGCCGTGCTGATCGAGTGCCTGACCGACAACCGCAACCGCGCCGCGGGTGAGGTGCGGGTGGCGATGACCCGCAACGGCGGCAGCATGGCCGACCCGGGATCGGTGTCCTACCTGTTCTCCCGCAAGGGCGTGGTGACGCTGGAGAAGAACGGCCTGACCGAGGACGACGTCCTGGGTGCCGTCCTGGAAGCGGGTGCCGAGGACGTCAGCGATCTCGGTGAGAGCTTCGAAATCGTCTCCGAGCCCACCGATCTGATAGCAGTGCGAAGCGCGCTGCAGGAAGCCGGCATCGACTACGACTCCGCCGAAGCCAGCTTCCAGCCGTCGGTCAGTGTGCCGGTCGACGTCGAGGGCGCGCGCAAGGTGATCAAACTCGTCGACGCGCTGGAGGACAGCGACGATGTGCAGAACGTGTGGACCAACGTGGACCTGTCCGATGAGGTGCTGGCGGCGCTCGACGAGGAGTGACCCGCTGCCTGCTGCCTTCTGCCTGCTGCCTGCGCCGAGATCGACGCTGGCGAGACAATCTCTCGCACTTTCTCGCGCTACGGTCAGTCTCGACGAGGGTGTGGACAGAGGTAGGCGCAACTTCGGCGACACCGAGCACGATTTCATCCATGGGAGAGGTCTTCCGTGGCAGCGAAGCCCTGCGCGATGCCGCGTTGACTGAGTATGAACTGCGTCGGTGGTATCGGCCGATTTTTCGTGACGTCTACGTGCCCAAGTACTACGAGCCGACCCTTGCTGATCGCACTGTCGGGGCGTGGCTCTGGTCACGTCGGCGGTCAGTGCTCGCCGGTGTGGCCGCCGCGGCGCTGCACGGCGCAGCGTGGGTCGACGTGGATATCCCGATCGAGATGATCGGGAAAAGTGTTCGGCCGCAGCGTGGTCTGGTGGTCCGCGACGAGACACTCGATCGTCACGAGATCACTCAGGTGCGGGGGCTGCCCGTGACGACGGTATGCCGCACCGCTTTCGACTTGGGCCGTCATCTGCCCCGCCACCAGGCGGTGGCCCGACTGGACGCGCTGATGCGGGCGACGCCATTTTCGACCGAGGACGTGCATGTGGTCGCGGCGCAGCACAGGGGCATGCGTGGCGTGCGAAAGTTGACGGCGGCTTTGGCGTTGGTCGACGGAGGTGCCATGTCGCCCAAGGAGACCTGGCTACGGCTCTTACTGCTCGACGCCGGTTTACCGCACCCCACAACACAACTACCCCTGCGTCGTGGCGGTCAGTTGGTCGCTGTATTCGATCTGGGCTGGAAAGAGTACAAGGTCGCCGCGGAATACGACGGTGACTACCACCGCAGCGACCGCCGGCGTTTCGTCAAGGACATCGACAAGCTCGGTACCGCCGAAAGCGAGGGTTGGATCGTCGTCCGGGTCGTCTCCGAACATCGGCCCCGCGACATCGTCAGCCGGGTATATCGCGCCCTGACTCGTCGCGGGTGGCACCCAGATCGACGCCAGCGTGCTGCCCTCTCGCACTTTCTCGCGATACCGTCGATCTCGGCGTAAAAGGGTGGTGTCAGAAGATGATGGTCTGGTTGCCGTACTGGATGACGCGGTCTTCGCAATGCCACCGCACGGCGCGCGACAGAGTGGCGCGCTCCACGTCGGCGCCCAGTCGCGCCAGTTCAGAGACGGTGTGGCGGTGGTCCACCCGGACGACGTCCTGCTCGATGATCGGGCCGTCGTCGAGTTCTTCGGTCACGTAGTGCGCGGTCGCGCCGACGAGCTTGACACCTCGCTCCTTGGCTCGCCGGTACGGCGCGGCGCCGATGAACGCCGGCAGGAACGAGTGGTGGATGTTGATCACCGGGCAACCGACCTCGTCTAAGAACTGCCGGCTGAGGATCTGCATGTAGCGCGCTAGTACCACCAAATCGACGTTGCCGCGCAGCAAGTCGAGCTGGCGTTGCTCGGCCTCATCGCGTGACTCCTTGGCGGCCGGGATATAGATGAAAGGCGAACCGAACGGACGCACTTGGTCGACCAGGTCGGGATGGTTGGCGATCACCATCACCACCGACATGTCGAGGTCGCCACGGCGGTTGCGCCACAGCAGGTCCAACAGGCAGTGGTCCTCCTTCGAGGCCATAATTGCGACCCGTTTGGGCTTTGCGGCCTCGGTGAGGCGGAAGTCCATCCCGAACTTCTCGGCCACCTGCTCGGTAAAGTCGCGGGCCAAGTCGTCCCGCACTGCCGCCAGACCTGGCAGGTGAAAGACCGTGCGCTGCATGAATATTCCGTCGGCCTGCTCGGTCGAGTGCTGGTCCAGCGAGATGATGTTGGCGCCTGCGGCTGCCAGGAACGTAGTGACCGCCGCCACCAGTCCGGACCGGTCGGAGCAGCGCAGCAACAGCCGGCCGATGTCCTTGGCGGGCAGCGTAGCGCGGGGGGCAAGAACGAATTTCCCGACGGGGCCGCCGTCGATGGGGCTGGTCATCTCGCTCTGACGCTGCCGGTCTCAGCCGCCGGGCTGGCCAGGCTTTCCAGGCTCGCCGGGGGCTCCGCCTGGTCCGCCGGGTGCGCCGCCGGCGCCCCCCTGGCCGGGCTGAGCGCCAGCCCCGCCGTTGCCACCGTTTCCGCCGTTGCCGGGTATACCTCCGCTGCCGCCGGCGCCGCCCTTGCCCCCGGCCCCTCCTTTGCCGCCCGCGCCGCCGCTGCCGTTGTCACCGGGTGAGCCGTCACCGCTCGGGTCGTCGGTCGCAAAGCCGTGTCCGCCGTGATGCACGACGGCGTTGCCGCTTACGGTATGGCTGCAGGCGGTCGACGCGACGCCCAGAGTCAACAACGCCGCAGCCAGAGTCACCCCGGCAGCCGCGCTCAGGTCTACGGCGTTAATTATCTTGTTTGATCGGCGATCCCGTGCGCCACCGCTGCGACGAGCCATCGGTTTCCCTCCCTGCAAGCAGCGCATTTTCCACGCTGCCGTCAACGTAGTTCCACAAACGTTGGTGGGTCGCCGAACGCACGAATTCAAAGGGAGTTCTTGGTGCCCTAGCGCGGACCACTCACGGTCAGTGGCAGTGCAACTTCTCCCGCTGCGCCGCTCATCTTGACGACCCAGCGGCCATTGAGATTCAAGGTAAGCCGGAACTGGAAGCATACAAAGCCCACGTCTGCGTTTCTCAAGTTCATCGGCAGTTCGCGGTGCATGTGCAGGGGTTCTCCACCGTTCGGCGGGACGACCTCTATGACGACCAGGCGATCTATCTCGTCGGTGTCTTCAGTGTCGCCTTGCGTCAAAACCACGATGTTGAAGTGCGCTGCTCGGTCGCGACCAACGTTGTAATTGGATATCACCCCGCCCTTCACGTTCAGCTTGTTGTTCATTACTTCGACCTTCTCGGCCAGGAACGCCCCGCTTATCCTCATGGTGTCCAGTATGCGCGAATAGTGCTGCGCAATATCGAGATTGGATCAGTCGGCGATTAGCAGTCAGCGAGCTGCGTCACCCCTGCGACTTATGGGCGGCCTTATAGGCAGAGCAGATGGTCGTTTTCGGTGGCAGCAGGCTCACGCGTGGCATCCAGATCGACGCCAGCGTGCTGCCCTCTCGCACTTTTCTCGCGATACCGTCGACCTCGGCGTAAAACGAGTGGCGGATCCCGGCCGCCACGCCGCGTGTCCGCTACCACTAAATCGACAGCGGTGGCTACGCTGATCGAACAACTGTTCGCCTAGAAGGAGGCAAAGTGCGCGTTATGGGCGTCGACCCCGGCCTGACGCGCTGCGGGCTGTCGGTGATCGAGAGTCGCGGCGCCCGCCAGGTCATCGCCCTCGATGTCGATGTGGTGCGTACGCCGTCCGACGAGTCGCTTGCACGGCGACTCCTGACGATCAGCGATACCGTCGACCATTGGATGGACACCCACCTGCCGGACGTGGTGGCGATCGAGCGGGTGTTCGCCAACCAGAACGCGAACACCGCGATGGGAACCGCGCAGGCTGGTGGCGTGATTGCGCTCGCCGCCGCCAAACGCGGCATCGACGTCCACTTCCACACGCCGAGCGAGGTGAAGGCGGCCGTGACGGGCAACGGCCGCGCAGATAAAGCTCAGGTTACCGCGATGGTCACCAAAATCCTTGCGCTGCAGACGAAACCGACTCCAGCGGATGCCGCGGATGCTCTCGCGCTGGCCATCTGCCACTGCTGGCGGGCCCCGATGATCGCTCGGATGGCCGAAGCCGAAGCCAAGGCAGCCGAACAACGCAAGACGTTCGCCGCGAAAGTGCGGGCCGCGACATGATCGCCACGGTGGCGAGTCATGTCCTGCCTGCTACGAGCGACCTGATTCTTTGTGCGCGACGGGTCGGCACCGATGTTTGCCGGTTATTCGCACATCTTGGCGAGTTGGGTGATTTGGGAGTTGAGGTCGTTTCGTAATGAATCCTGAGCAACAGGTCCTGCCCCGGTCAGGTAGTTGATACCCAGCTGTTCGATCGTGTTGGCTAGCGAGTTGGCGGCGTTGGCGAGATCAGCCGGCGCCGCGGTATTTGCGTCGAGCCGGTCGCGCAGATACGCGCCGCCCCCGATGAGGGCCAAACGTGCATTGGTGGCCACCGCAAGTTCGGCCGTCGCGTCGTTGGGGTTACGGCTTTGCATGTGGGTATTGACGACCACCGCTTTCTGTGTGGCGGCGAAGGCGGAGCAAACATTCGCTTTCGCGTCGCCGCCTTGCTGGGGTGTCGAGGCACTTTTATGCATCGGGTGGAAATACGGCAAGGCGGCAAGCACTACGGCGACCACGGCGATTGCCAGCGCCGCATACGCGGCCCAGCGCGACGCCGCCGACCAGCGGGAAGCGCGCACCGGTTTGTTGGGGGAAGACTGTTCCTGAGCAGAAGACGTCTTCTTGGTTTCCGCGTGGGCGGACGTAGCGGGAGGCTGATCAGACATTGGCTGAGAATATCTCGCAGGACCGACGTTGGTGTGGCATTGCCGAAACGGCCTCGGTCGCATCGAGTCGACCCGATGTCAAAAATGCGTTGACGCTGCGTGATTGGCGATTCAGATAGTGCCGTGGTTTCGCGGCACGCGAACAGTTGTCGCGTCAGCGGTGCGAATCCGAGGTCAGGGCCATCGTCAGGAAGTCGAGGCGCCACAGGGCCTCAAAGAACTTGCGGGCGAATTTCTCGACGTCGGCCACGCTGCCCCGCGGCGAGGCTGCACTGTGCACGGATGCGGCAATGTCTCGGATCGTGCGCTGGCCGTCGATCTGTTGGACGAAGGGCAGCTGGGCGGTGTTCAGCGTTGTCCGCCAGTCCGTGCGGAAAATCTCGCTCTCGGACAGGCCGCAGCGCATCCGCATCAACGGCACGTAGTCCAGGCAGGCTTGCGTCGAAAAGTCAATGGCGTAGGACTCTTTCGGTCGCTCCGGCCGGCACGCCATGAAGAAGTGGCAGGCGTTGACTGTGTTGAGACGCTCGATTGCCGACCACAGCGTCGGCTCGGGCAATGCGTTGATCGCGGGGTAGACAGTGTTGGGCCGGACGAACAGATCGTGCGGGTAGTACGGGGCCTTGTTGAACCAGCCCTGGAAGACGAGTCCGGCGTTGGTGACGAGGTCGATACAGTCATCGACGGTGTAACTGCGTTCGCGGCCGTGCAAGAAGGTGTCCACCAGCACCGCATCGGACTGCAAATTCCGCGCCATCCTCAGATAGGCCTGCACCGGGTGATCGACCGAGAGCAGCGACAGCGTCTCTCGCACAAACGCAATCGATGATTCGTTCTGACCGAGCCCCAAGTCCCGGAAAAACGACTGCAGCAACTCGAGTCCGGCTCGGCCATACTTTGCATACAGCATCACACCCATGGCGCCGTCTGGTCGCAGACAACCCGCCACCGCGTTCATCCCCGCCTGCGGATCGGCCAGGTGATGCAGCACACCGGTCGACACGATCAGGTCGAAATCGAGGCCCATCGTGGGCAACTCCTCGATCGGCAGCAGGTGCAACTCCAGGTTGAACAGCCCGTGCTTGTCTTTCAGATATTGCTGATGATCCAGCGACGGCTGGCTGATATCGACCGCCGTCACTTTCGCGTCCGGGTTCATGAACGCGAAAACCGACGCCTGGTTGGTGCCACAGCCCGCGATCAAGATATCGAGATCGGGCTTGTATTCGCGGTCCGGCCACAAAACCCGGTGCGCGTGGCTGGGATCGAACCATTCCCAGTTGTTGGCTAGCCATACTTCCAGGTCCTGGATCGGTTGCGGGTACCTGTATCGCTCGTACTGGCGAGTGACCACATCGGCACGCGGATTGTCGTCCACTTCTGCACTGACTCCTTCGCCGTCAACCGTCGATCGAGGATCGCGGAACGCTTTTCAGCTCAGCGCGTTCCGCATCCGCGCAGCAAGTATCGGTCACTGGCCGCTTCTACCGCAGGCGATTCGGCAACAGCTGCGTGGCCGGTCAGCGCAGGCGGGAAGTTTGAGCCCGGTACGCCTCCGGCGAGGACCTCGGCCATGGTGACGGTGTGGACAAGCATCCGGCTGGGTGTGCCGACGAGCAGGATTGCGGTAGCTCAACGACGTAGGGCATGTACTGCAGCAAACGCTGAGCAGCTAAGAAGCTACTGATGCAGTGCGTCTAGTTGTGTCACACCAGCCGCTGCAGATTTACGTGTTGATTGCGCCCGGCTATAAGCGACAAATCCTATGTGTGCCTGGGGTTGTCGCTGTTGCAATGGCCCCGAGCGTCGGTTCCACGGGTCGACGGGGTGCACGCCTGTCTCCTCGAAATGTCTGGCGTTGCGGGTGGCAAGTGTCGCCCGGCGGCAAACCGCGATGCCGGCGATCTGGACATTGCGAATCTCGACCGTGCGGCCATCGCTCTGGCGCGTCGCTGCAATAGGCCGCATCAATACGGTCTAACGGATTGAACCACCGCCGCTCTGATCGGCACGCGCCCACGCGGCGGCAGGATGGCAACGGCCCCGTTAATGGGCTTGTGCTCAGGTAACCATCATTGCTTGGCTGCCGAACACGCCGATTACCCTGGCTGCCAAGGCAATCCGCTTTGGATAGTCACGATGAAGAGCGCCGGCGGCAGGCACTTCATGTCGGTCATGCCGACTCCGGACTTAGCCGAGGCGGCGGGCAGTCAGCGATCGTACCTCGGCGATGCGAGCATAGTCGCCGTCGACGTGCACCACGCCGAGACCATGATGGACGGCCGTTTCGGCGATCAGCAGATCGGGAATCGTTGTGCGGTGCCACATTCGGTGATGATGAGCCAGATCACGCTGCAGCACAAGCGCTCGTTCCAGCAGGTCGGGCGGAGCCGCGACGCTAGCAAAGCTAGCGCGCAGCTCAGTCTTCAGTTGATCGTAGTCTCGTGCCGAGCGGGCGGAGTAGAGCTGTTCCAGCTCGCCAATCGGGCAGACAAAGAGCTGGCCGGCGAGTTCAGCGAGCTGGGCGCCGATGACGTGATCGGAGCTGCGGGCGGCGGCGCTCTTGTCGAGGATCCAGCCTGCTACCGCCACATCGCCTCCGACGCCAGCACGTCCACGTCGACGTGCGAGACGAGACGGTCTAGGTATTGACGCTGTTTGGCCGCCCGCTCGTCGTGTGCGTGCTCTCCTTCGGCGGCGGCGCGCCGGAGTGCCTCCTCGACGGTGGCACGGGTGGTCGCGCAGCCCAACGCGCGTTTTGCCCGCGTGAGGAGGTCCTCATCGATCTCAATCGTCGTCCGCTTCGGCATGCATACAGCATACATATCTGATATGTACACATCCGGTCCCGAGCGGGCATCACGGACCCGTTCGCTGGCGGTCGAACCTCAGACGACTTGCAGTCCTTCGGGGATTCTCTGCGGATCGCGCCAAAAGGCGTCGTTGACAAAACGGTTGAACAGGTCCGGCGGCAGCAGGCTCGCGCGCGGCTCGGCCTTGACCGTGCCGCGCACGGTGTGCAGGCCCGGAGTACCAGCACGTTCGTCGAATTCGGTGACGTCGTAGTCGACGTGGTCGAAGTCGTGCTCGAAAGCAGGTTCGCCGATGAAGTCGTAGATGGCGTGCATGGTCTTGGCCGGGTCGGTGGTCAGGGTTTCGTACTGGACCAGCAGCAGGCGGTCTTTTTGCGCGCCGAAGCAGGCTTGTTTGAGTGCATGGCAGGGGGCGCCGACCATGCCGTCGGCCGACGCCACCCCGTTGGCGCGGGTGTAGACGGTGCCGCCGGCGCTGTAGTTGAAGATCGATGACGGGCTGAAGACGTTGCGCTGGACCAGGCGCTCGATGTTGTCGATCACCCAGGGCAGTTCGCGTACGCAGGCGATTACTTTCGCGTCGGGAAACAGCCGGGCGATCGCCGGCACCACGCGCACCAGCCGCGGTTGGTGTCAAAGACCACCTCGGCAGGGCTGTCGGCGTAGTAGTTGTCGAACAATCCGTGCAGGATGCGCTCGCGCTTGGCGTCGTCGATGAAGATCGAATATTCGTTGCGGGCGCTCATCTCGCCCAGCAGGGCGCCGAACAGGCCGGCCAGCGGACCGGACATACCGGCTTGGAACTGCGGGTTTTGGCGTAGTAATGCGGCCAGCAGTGTCGAGCCGGAACGCGGCAGGCCGGAGATGAAGTGGATGGCGGTCATGGGCGCTTCCTTTTCAGCTCCCCGGCGGCATCACGGATCGAGCCCGCTGATGTCGGCATGTCGTAACCGACACCGGGCATAATCGTTTGGACCCCGGCCCGGGTAATCGCCACAATTCCGACTTCCGCGATTCGGTCGCGAGAAGAGTCATGAATGCTAGCATGCATTCATGACTCAAGTGACGTGGCGTGCTCCCTCTGAGCTCGTCGAGCGAAGCCGCCGGGCGGCGTCGCGGCGTGGCTGGAGCCTCAACGAATACCTCACCCGATTGGCTCAGGCGGCGACGGACCCCGCTCTCGCTGGGGATGATGTTGACCGGCTTCGTGAGCGCCTTGCGCTGGCTGGGCTGCTGGTCGAGGGCGGACGGCCGCACGCCCGGCCGGATCGTGATGCTGTCGCACGCGCCCGCAGGGCCGCCGGGGAGGGTACTCCGCTGTCCGGCTTGGTCGTATGTGATAGAGAGTGAGCCTTGGCGTCTTCGCCGATTCCTCCGCGTTGGTCAAGCTGTACGCCGACGAGCAGGAGTCGGATGACGTCAGAAAGCTGTCGCCCTTGGTGGTCAGTCAGCTGGCTCGAGTCGAGGTCCCTGCGGCACTGTGGCGAAAGCATCGCATCGGTGAAATCGCCGCAACAGATGTCGCTGTCCTGGTTGCCGACTTCGAAGCGGACTACTTTGGCGACTTCTATGCGCCACCGCGGTTCTCGGTCGTTGCGGTCACTGGGGCCCTTGTCGATGCTGCCGCGCACCTCGTCGGTGTTCACCGGCTGCGGGCATACGACGCGATGCAGCTCGCGAGTGCCTTAGCGGTTACTGACGCGGTGCCGGGCGGTGTCGGCTTCCTCGCTTACGACGGCGGGCTCGCCGCTGCCGCCGCAGCGGAAGGATTGACCGCCCCGGCGATGCACCCCTGACCGGCGCTCACACTTCGGAACGCGGCGCGGCTTGGCCGCGGCGTCGTCACCGTCGCGCCTATCACCAGCAATACCGCGACAATCTATCCGTTTCAGGTGTTGCTGGCTGCCCCCACCACCGGTTTGACGGTGGACTCCAAGGCGCAGGCTGAGCAGATCAGATCTGTTGCGGCTCGACGACTGCGGCGGCGGATCGGTCGGGTTTCTGCCGTCGAGTCGGGAAAGCTCGATGATGCGCTGCGCCTGCACCTGGAGGTGTGATCGTCGCGGCGTCACCAACCCGGCGGCAGGTGGACAAGAGGCATCCCAGAAGCTGACCGGATGCCATCGTCGCGCGAAGTCACGCGCTCTCAGATGATCGTGCGCGCCTCGACGTCGGGCAGCTCGTCGAATCGCGCGTGCAGATCAGTGGTGAGGATGGTACGTCCGACGGCGCGGGCAGTGGCGGCGACGATGAGGTCATGCGGGCCGCGGCGTCGGCCTTCGCGTGCGGTGTAGGCCAACAGGGCTGCATGGTGCTCGGCCACCGATCGGTCATAGACGCACACCGGTATGACGGCTAGGACTTCGGCGAGGAAAGCTTGTTGTGCTGCCTGACGCGCGGCGTCTCGGTCGAGGTGAACGCCGGCAAGGTATTCGGCGATGACAATCGCAGGGATCGCGACGTCGGCGTCGTCTGGTACTGCCGCGCGTCCGCGAACGGCAGCGACAAGCACGCCGGTGTCGAGGATCAGCCGGTCCACGGGTCGCTGTCGTTCCGGCTCGACGCAGCGGCGCGAGCGGTGTCGATCGACTCGGCGAAGTCCTTGTCGAGCGCCGCGGATCCGCGCCATCGTGTCACGACCGCGTTCAGTGCGACACCGGTTGCCGCAGGTGCAGGTGCGATGGACGCGATGCGCCGACCCGCTCGGGTGACCACGATGGTTTCGCCCTGTTCGACGGAGTTGAGCACGGCTGAGAAGGTCCGGGACGCCTCGGACGCGCTAATTTCACGCATTCTTTCAGCATATCAGAATCTGAATTTCTGAAATTATTCACATCCTGGTGAGTGGAGCACGACCCGGAGCAGCTCGCAGTTCGCGATTTCCCGTGGTTACGGTCAGCAGCCCATGTGGAGTGCCAAAGAGCAGATGGCGGTTGCGGGCCACATTCATCCCCCCTGATCCCACGCTCACGGAGCGACCCCGCGAGGCAGGTCAGGCAATCTCAACGGGTCTGGAGAGCGAGCGTCACGATCCGCTGGTTGGCGAGGGTGTAGCCCGACGATCAGCAAACCGCGGCCCAGGCAAACCTGAGCCGCGGCGTGCTGCGCTGCTGTTACTGGTTGTCCAGGCCGGGTGTGCCGGCTGTGCCGGTGGTGCCGACGCCGGGGCCCCCGTTGCCGCCGTCGGTGCCAGCGGAAAGGTTGCCACCGTTGCCGCCTGCCCCGCCGGCGCCCCCGGTACCGGGGGCGTTGCCGGAGTTCTGGCCCAGGCCGCCGTTCCCGCCAGTGCCGCCGTGAGCACCGGCAACGCTGCCGCCGGCCCCGCCGGCCCCGCCGGCGCCGCCAGTAGCGTTAGCGGTGACGGTGCCGGACGACGCATAGACTTGGCCGTAGCCGCCTTTGCCGCCGACGCCACCGTCGGTACCGGTAACGGTGCCGCCGTTGCCGCCGACCCCGCCGACCCCGCCGGTGGCGGTGCCGTCAGCGGTGCCGGTGTTGACAGCCACCACGGAGCCGTTGCCGCCGGCGCCGCCGTTGGCGCCGTAAGCTCCGGTGCCGCTGGCGCCGCCCGCCCCGCCGACGCCGCTTCCCGAGGCGTCGCCGGTGGTGACGGCGCCGCTGGGGGCCAAGCCGCCGTCGATTAGGCCTCTGCCGCCGGCGCCGCCGGTGTGGCCGTCGATGCCGGCCCCGCCTGCGCCGCCGGTGGCGGTGCCGGTAGCGGTGCTGCCTGTACCGAGGGCTTCGTCGTAAGCGTGGCCGCCGGCCCCGCCGGTGCTGCCGGCGCCGGTGCCGGTGCCGCCGGCCCCGCCGGTGACGGTGCCGCTGGCGCTGTCTCCGCTGTCGGTGGGGGAGAAGCCGCCGAACATCTGGGCGTTCCCGCCTACCCCGCCGGTGCCGCCCGCCCCGCCCGCCCCGCCGGTGTCGATGCCGTCAGTCACTTTGCCGCCATCAATTGCGGTGACGGTGGCGTAGCCTCCGGTGCCGCCGACCCCGCCCTCGGCGGTGGCGTCGCCGACTCCGCCGACTCCGCCGGTGGCGGTGGTGCTAGTGACGGTACCGGTGCTGGCTTCGACGAGGGCGCCGCCGCCGCCCCCGCCACCACCGCCGTAGCCGGGCCCGCTGGCAGTGGCCGCGGCGCCGTCGCCGCCGGCCCCGCCGACGCCGGCGGTCGCACCGGTGCCGAGGGCATAGCCGGTCCCGCCGTTGCCGCCGGTGCCGCCGTCACCACCGGTGCCCGCCACAGCGGGGCTGCTGACGCCGTCGGTGGTGACGGTACCGGTGCCGCCGGTGCCGCCCTGCCCGCCCATGCCGCCGTCGCCGCCGTTGCCGATTAAGCCGTTGCCGGTGACGCCGACTTGACCGCCGGCGCCGCCCATGCCGCCCTCGCCGCCGGTGCCGCCGGTACCGGTGGTGTTGCCGTTGGCGAAGCCAGCGTCGCCGGTGCCGCCTTGACCGCCGGTGCCGCCATCGCCGATGATCTGCCCGCCGAACCCGCCGGCGCCGCCGGTGCCGCCGGCGCCGGGGGCCACGGTCGCGGTGCCGGCCGCGCCCTCCCCGCCCTCGCCGCCGTTACCGCCGTTACCGGAGGCTAAGAAACCGAAAGCGTCCCCGCCGCCGGTGTTGCCGCCGGCGCCGCCGGCGCCGCCGATACCGGTGCCGCCGTCGGCGAAGGTGCCGGCTCCGCCGTCACCGCCGAGGCCGCCGTTGCCGAACATCTCCCCACCGGTGCCGCCGGCGCCGCCGGCGCCGCCGAGCGCGCCGGCCCCGCCGTCACCGCCGTTGCCCCAGCCGCCGGCATCCCCGCCGGTGCCGCCCACACCGGCGAGATCGGTGGCCCCGTTACCGCCGTCACCGAACCACAACCCGCCATTGCCGCCATCGGCGGCCGTCAACGATCCGCCGCTGACACCGTTGGCGCCGTCGCAGATCAGGCCACAAAAGTCGGCAGGGACATACGGCGCGAAAATCTGATTGATCACAGGGTCGACCTGCTCACCGAGCGGGCTGTTGATCCAGTCTTGCAGCGCCGTGTGCAGCGGCACCCAGAAGTCGGTTTGGAAGGCCTCGGCGATCGGGTTGGCAGCCGAGGTCGTCGCCGGATCAGCCGCTGACGCCGCAGCGGCGACCGGATCAGACACCGAACCCGCGATCTGACCGCCCAGAGAGGCCGGATCGAAGCTGGTCGCCAGACTGCTCAGATCCGCGCCCAGCGTGGGGTCAATGCTGCCCAGGGAATTGATGAGCGGGTCGAGGATCGCATCGAGGATGTCCGCCTTGGCCGCCGGCGCGGCCGCCAGCGGGCTCAGCCCGACCGCCGATTCTTCTTCGAGTGCTGACCCGCTATCGCCCTACCTTTCATCTTTTAGACACGAGTTGAATTGGTCTCAGGTGAAGTTAAGGTACCGCTTAACTGATGCGGCCGAAAGAGAGAATGCCAAAAAATTTTCCAGAAATTTCACCCGGCTGCCGCTCGGGTATTAACGCAGGTTAACTAATCTTTTTGCCGGCATCCGCTGGCGATGGTTTTGGAGGTCATATTGACCGTGACGGACGGCTGCCGAGAGGTCAATTCTCTCAGGTTCGACAAGACTGTCTGCGTTCGCCCGGCGGGGCCGCTCACCAGCAGCCATGGTGTGGACCTCGCTGCTGACGCCCCGGTGACGTTGACAGCGTTCCTACGTTGTCGGCCACACCGACGCCGGCCGGCGCCGCGTCGATGGCGCTGCTGGGGAAGACGACGTGAGCGCGAGCCCGACGAGCGTGGGGTGTGGCCGGCATATTGGATCAGCAGCAGGCGGTCTTTTTGCTCGCCGTAGCAGGCTTGTTTGAGTGCGTGGTAGGGGGCGCCGACCATGCCGTCGGCCGATGCCACCCCGTTGGCGCGGGTGTAGACGGTGCCGCCGGCGCTGTAGTTGAAGATCGATGACGGGCTGAAGACGTTGCGCTGGACCAGGCGCTCGATGCTGTCGATCACCCAGGGCAGTTCGCGTACGCAGGCGATTACTTTCGCGTCGGGGAACAGCCGGGCGATGGCCGGCATCCACGCGCACCAGCCGCGGTTGGTGTCGAAGATGACTTGGGCGGGGCTGTCGGCGTAGTAGTTGTCGAATAAGCCGTGCAAGATGCGCTGGCGTTTGGTGTCGTCGATGAAGATCGAGTATTCGTTACGGGCGCTCATCTCGCCCAGTAGGGCGCCGAATAGGCCGACATGCCAGCCTGGAAACGGGGGTTTTAACGTAGCAGCGCGGCCAGCAGCGTCGAACCGGAACGCGGCAAGCCCGAGATCAAATGAATCATTGCCATGAATGCCCCCTTTTAACTCCGTGGTGTTGCGACGTCCGGATTCCAGAATGCGGGTACAGGTTAACGGAATTCTGATGGTCAGCATTGGCAATCGAGAAGGTGTGCATAAGAAAGCTGTCCATTTCGGTGGTAAGGCCTGAGCTGGCCGTCGGGCGTTTCGCAAACGGAAATCGCGGCCGGGTCTTTCGACCGGGCCGCGATTTCCGTCTCGATCAGTGGCGGACTATGACGCCGGGTAGTCAGCGCCGTTCGTGCCGTCCGTGCCGTTCGTGTCGCCACTGCCGGCGGTGCCGGCGGTGCCGTTGCCGGCGGTGCCGTTTGTGCCGTTGCCGCCGTTGCCGCCGTACCCGCCGTGGCCGGTGCCGGTGGTGCTGCCGGCGCCGCCGTCCCCGCCGGTGCCGCCGGCGGTGGTGGTAGCGGTGCCGCTGTCGGTGAGGCCGTTGCCGCCGTCCCCGCCAGCGCCGCCGTACGCACCGGCAGTGTCGCCACCGGTGCCGCCCGCCCCGGCGGCGCCGCCGGTGGTAGTGGTGCTGGTGACGGTGGCGCCGCCCGTCGAGGTCACCTCGCCCGAGCCGCCGGTCCCGCCGGCGCCGCCGGCGGCGCCGGCAACGGTGCCGTCGCCGCCTACCCCGCCGGCCCCGCCGGTGGTGGTGGTGCTGGTCATCGTGCTGCTACCGGAAGCGGTGACGCTGGCGGCCCCGCCGGCCCCGCCGGCCCCGCCGTCGGTGCCGGTGCCGGCGTTGCCCCCGGCCCCGCCGGTGGTGGTGGTGCCGGTGGCGGTGCTGATGGTGGTGCTGCTGCCATCGGTGGCGGTGACGCTGGCGTTGCCGCCGTTGCCGCCGTCAACGCCGTTGCCGGCGTTGCCGCCGGCCCCGCCGGTGGTGGCGGCGCTACCGGTGGCGGTGCTGTCAACGGTGGCGGTGACGCTGGCGTTGCCGCCGTTGCCGCCGTTGCCGCCGTCGGTGCTGCCGGTCCCGCCGGCGCCGCCGGTGGTGGTGGTGCCGGTCGCGGTGCTGGTGGCATCGGCGGTCACGCTGGCGTTGCCGCCGCTGCCGCCGACGCCGCCGTCGGAGGTGCCTGTGCCGGCGCCACCGACCCCGCCGGCCCCGCCGACGGTGTCGGTGCCGGTGGCGGTGCCGCCGGTGGGGGCATAGATTTCGGCGCCGCCGCCGCCACCACCGCCGCCACCGCCATAGCCGGCGGTGCTGCCGACGGCGTCACCGCCGGCGCCGCCTGCCGCGCCGGTGCCGGCGGTCACCGTGCCGGTCGTAGTACCGCCACCGCCGATGGTGGCAGCGCCGTCACCGCCGGTGCCGCCGCCGCCACCGTTGCCGGCCAAGGCGCCTGCAGTGCCGTTGTTGCCGGCAACGCCCGCGGTGTAACCGGTAGAAGCCGTGCCGCCTGCCCCGCCGGTACCAGCGGCACCTACGGCGCCACCGGTGCCACCGGTGCCGCCGTTGCCGCCCTCACCGCTGCCGCCGTTGCTGAAGGTGCCGATAGCGCCGTTGCCGCCGGTACCGCCGTTGCCGCCGTCGGCGCCGTCGCCGGCGTTGCCGCCGTTGCCGCCGTTGCCCGAGAGCACGCCGCCGTCACCGCCGGCCCCGCCGTTGCCGCCGGACCCGCCGGCCTGCCCGGCGGCGCCGTTGCCGCCGGCCGCGCCCAAGGTGGTGGCATCGGCGCCGGCCGCGCCGTTGCCACCGGCCACGCCGTTGCCGCCGTTGCCGCCGAGGCCGCCGTTGCCCTCGTCGCCGCCGTTGCCGCCGGCCCCGCCGTTACCGCCGTTGCCCGAGGTGGTGCCGCCGAGACCGCCGCTGCCGCCGTTGCCGCCGGACCCGCCAGAGTGTCCGGCAGTGCCGCTGGCGCCGGAGCCCGACCCGTTGGTGCCCGATACGTTGGCGGACACGCCGTTGCCGCCGGCACCGCCGTTGCCGCCGTTGCCGATCGCGCCGCCGTTGCCGCCGTTGCCGCCGGTACCGCCGTTTTGGCCCGCGCCGTCGGGGCTGTAGCCCGTACCGCCCTGACCGCCGTTACCCGCTGGAGCGGTGACCGCGGTGCCATTGGTGCCGCTGGTGGGAGCGCCGGAGCCGGTGCCGGCGGCGCCGCCGGTGCCCGCGGTGCCGGGGTTGCCGCCGTTGCCGCCGTTGCCGCCGTTCGGGCTGGCCACGGTGCCGTCCGCGCCGGCACCACCGGTGGCCGGCTTTCCGGCGTTGCCGCCGTTACCGCCATTGCCGGCGGTGCCGGTGGTGCCCGTGCTGCCGTTCGTGGCCGTGCCGCCGACCCCGCCGTTGCCACCGGCGCCGCCGTTGCCGCCGTTGCCGCCGGACCCGGCGTTGCCGCCGTCGCCGTTGTTGACGCCCTGGACACCGAATTGGCCGGCCGCGCCGTTGCCGCCGTTGCCGCCGTTGGCTCCGTTGCCGGCGTTGCCGCCGTTGCCGCCGTTGCCGAGCTGGCTGCCGCCGGCGCCGCCGGCGCCGCCGTTGCCGCCTGTCCCGCCGGCGGTACCGGAGGTGCCGCTGCCGCCAGGGGCGACGCCGTTGGTGCCGGCCGGCCCGGCCGTGCCGTTGCCGCCGTTGCCGCCGGTGCCGCCGTTGCCGTAGTTGCCGCCGTTGCCGCCGGCGCCGCCGGCGCCGCCCGCCGTTTCAGTGCCGATCAGGCTGGTGGCGTCGGCGCCGTTGCCGCCGGTGCCGCCGTTGCCGCCCTTGCCCATGGCGCCCGCGGTGCCGTCGGCGCCGGCAGTGCCGGTGCTGCCGCCGGCCGCGCCGCCCGTGCCGGCCGCGCCGCCGAAGCCGACGTTGCCGCCGTTGCCGCCGGCGCCGCCGCTGCCGGCGACTGCCGTCCCGCCAGCCTCTGCGCGTGCCTCGCTGATGACGCCGTTGCCGCCGGTCCCGCCGGTGCCGGCGGTGCCGCCCGCACCGCCGCTGCCACCCGCGCCGCCGTTGCCGTCGATGTACCCGTTCGCCAGTGCCGTCGCGCTGGCCGCGCCGCCCGCCCCGCCGTCACCGGCCGCGCCACCGTTCCCGGCGTTGCCGCCGGCACCGCCGGCGCCGCCTTCACCTCGGCTATGTGATGCCAACGAAGTGGAACCCTGCGCGCCGGTGCCGCCGGACCCGCCGGACCCGCCGACACCGCCGCTGCCACCGGCACCGCCCGCACCGCCGTTACCGGCGTACGTGCCGCCGGCACCGCCGGCGCCGCCGGTGCCGCCCGCGCCGCCGTTGGAGCCCGAGGTGCCGTCGGCGCCGGCGGCGCCCGGGCTGGTGGCGTTGGCGCCATTGACGCCGTTGGCACCGGCCGCGCCGGTGCCGCCCTGGCCACCGACCCCGCCGTTGCCGTAGGTGCCGCCGGCGCCGCCGGCGCCGCCGTTACCACCAACGCCATTGCTGTTCGTGTTCGAGAAGGTTCCGGTCGCGCCCTGACCGCCGGCGCCGCCGGTGCCCAGGCTGATGGTCGTGCTGCCGGCGGTGCCGGTGGCGCCCGTGCTGCCGGTCCCGGCCAGACCACCGGTGCCGGCCGCCCCGCCGGTGCCGCCGTTGCCGGCGACAGTGCCCGGCGCACCGGCGTTACCACCGGTACCGCCCGCCCCGCCTCCG